>ENA-OPYT01000001-OPYT01000001.1-human-gut-metagenome-genome-assembly--contig:-NODE-1-length-229191-cov-53.009792_pt1 | contig 229191 bp, 189 predicted proteins | sample MGYA00242636_ERZ504480 | MGnify/ENA primary metagenome ERZ504480 (study PRJEB26092, sample SAMD00036228) | human gut metagenome | host: Homo sapiens | study: EMG produced TPA metagenomics assembly of...
CCATGCAACCGCATGGGGGATTGGAGCGTCTATGCCCACACCTTCCACTGCACGCATGCACGACTTCGAGGTCGTCTCGAACCGGGAGATCGCCGACGGTATCTTCTCGCTCGTTATCTCGGCCCCCAAGCTTGCAAGTGCGCTCAAGCCCGGTCAGTTTGTGAACATCGCCGTCCCCGGCGATGCGTCTTCTCTGCTTCGTGTGCCCTTGAGTTTCTACCGCGCCGACGCCGAGGCCGGCACCGTCGAGCTGTGGTACGCTGTCGTGGGCGACGATACCCGCCGTTTGTCCCAGATGGGCCCTGGCTCCACCTCTAACCTGTTGGGCCCCGGTGGCCGTGGCTGGATGGTACCCGAGGGCACCAGGAAGGCACTGCTCGTCGCCGGTGGCATCGGCGTTCCGCCTGTGCTGTGTCTTGCCGGCATGCTTGCCGAGCAGGGTGTTGATGTGGACGTGTGCCTGGGCTTTGGCACCGCTTCCAAGGCCGTGGGTGTCGATGAGTTCCGTGCGCTGGGCGCCACGGTTAACGTGTGCACCGACGACGGTTCGCTCGGCACGCACGGTTTTTGCACCGATCCGGCAGCCGAGCTGCTTGGAGAGGGCGGCTACGACTACGTCGCCAGCTGCGGCCCCGCCGTCATGATGAAGAAGGTCGCCGCCGCTGCCGCCGAGGCCGGTGTGTACTGCGAGGTGTCGCTCGAACGCATGATGAGCTGTGGCTTTGGCGCCTGCAACACCTGCAATGTCGAGACGGTCGACGGTATGAAGGGTGCTTGTATGTGCGGCCCCGTGTTCGATGCTTCCAAGGTGGTGGTCTTCTAGTGGGTACCGTGAACATGGCCGTCGATTTCGGCGGCGTCAAGATGCAGAACCCCATTAACACCGCAGCCGGTACCTTTGGCTACGGTTGGCAGTTCCAGAACTTCTTTGATGTTTCCCAGCTGGGCGCCATCACCACCAAGGGTTGCGCTGCCGAGCCCTGGCCCGGCAATCCCGCGCCCCGCATGGCCGAGATTCCCGGCGGTATGATCAACTCCGTGGGTCTTCAGAACCCCGGCGTGGCCGCCTTTGCCCGCGAGTCCGGTCCGTGGCTCGAACAGCTGTCCAAGGACGGCTGCCAGGTCATCTGTCAGGTTGCCGGTCACTCCGTTGACGAGTTTGTCCGCGCACTCGAGATGTATGTCGAGCTGTGCCCCTGGGCTGCCGGCTACGAGATCAACGTGAGCTGCCCTAATATCGCCGCCGGCGGTGCCGCCATGGGCTCCACGCCCGAGGGCGCCTCTTCCGTTATGGCTGCTTGCCGCAAGGTGACCGATAAGCCGCTGTTCGTGAAGATGGCGCCGGTCAACGTCGCCGAGATCGCCAAGGCCCTCGAGGCTGCCGGCGCCGACGGCCTTTCGGTCATCAACTCCATCCAGGGCATGGCCATCGACGTCCATACCCGCAAGTCCCGCGTGGCCAAGCCCAAGGGCGGCCTTTCGGGCCCGCTGTGCCACCACATCGCCGTGCGCATGGTCTGGGAGGTTGCCCAGGCCGTCGATATCCCCATCAACGGTGTCGGCGGTGTCATGACTGGCGAGGATGCGGCTGAGTTTATCCTGGCCGGCGCCACCTGCGTGTCGGTCGGCATGGCCAACTTCGTCGATCCGTGCGCTTCGCTTAAGATCGCGCATGAGCTCGAGGCCTGGGCCGAGTCCCAGGGCGTAAAGGACATCAACGAGCTGGTGGGTGCTTTCGAATGCTAGAGAATGATGCCCGCGACCGTGTTATCGTCGCCCTCGACTGCGACCGTGAGCGCGCGCTCGAGCTCGCCCACGAGCTTTCGGGCCATGCCGCCTGGCTCAAGGTCGGCATGACGCTCTATTACGCTGAGGGTCCCCAGATCGTCAAGACCTTTAAGGACCTTGGCTTTAAGGTCTTCCTCGACCTTAAGTTCCATGACATTCCGCATCAGGTGCGCGGCGCTGCCCGCTCGGCCTCGCTTGCCGGTGCCGACCTGCTTTCGGTCCACGGCCTGGGCTCGGGTGCTATGCTCGCTGCCTGCCGCGAGGGTGCCGAGGAGGCGCGTGAGGACCGCGCCAAACTCGTCGCCATCACCGTGCTCACGAGCATGAATCAGGATGCCTTGAGCGAGATCGGCGTCGAGTCGCCCGTGGCCGAGGAGGCCGCCCGCTTGGCAAAGCTTGCTCAGGACAGTGGCATCGATGGCATCGTGTGCTCACCGATGGAGGCTCACGACATGCGTGAGCTGCTGGGTCCTGATGCCCTGATCGTGACTCCGGGTGTGCGTCCGGTGGGTGCCGCCCTTGGTGACCAGTCTCGCGTGGCGACGCCTTCCCAGGCTATCGAGCGTGGCGCAAGCCACATTGTGGTGGGCCGTCCCATCACCGGTGCCGACGATCCGGTTGCCGCCTTTGACGCCATCGTCGCCGAGCTGGTCGAAAACGTCGCGTAAAAGATTCCCCTAAGTCACCACTTTTGGGTCTCATTAGCACAAAATAGCCCCTGTGCCTGCGTAAACTTTCCCATCCTTTGTGTGGAATCGCAGGTCAGGGGCTTAACTTTGGGCGCAGTATATTGCACTTTTTGCGGGTATCGTCTAACCTATGGAGCCGCGATTAGGCATTTTGTACGTTCTACGTGCTAAAATGCCAATTATTGAATCAGATATAACCCAACTATTTGGAGGTACGAATGGCACTCCCTCAGCTTACCGACGAGCAGCGCAAGCAGGCTCTTGAGAAGGCTGCTGCCGCACGTCACGCCCGCGCTGAGCTTCGCGAGCAGATCAAGAAGGGCGAGAAGTCCCTCGAGTCCGTGCTCAACTCCGATGACCCCATCGCTTCCCGCATGAAGGTTTCCACCCTCATCGAGTCTCTCCCCGGTTATGGCAAGGCCAAGGCCGCCAAGATCATGGAGGAGCTCGGTATCTCCGCTACTCGTCGCGTCCAGGGCCTCGGTGTCCGTCAGCGCGAGCAGCTCCTCGAGCAGCTGACCAAATAAGTGAGCGCTCAGGATTCCAAGCTCTTTGTGATTTCTGGACCGTCAGGCGCAGGCAAGGGTACGCTCGTCACTCGTGTGCGCGAGCGCCGCTCGAACCTGGGTCTGACGGTTTCGGCTACCACGCGAGCGCCACGCAAAGGTGAGGTCGACGGCGTCAACTACTTTTTTCTGACGCGCGAGGAGTTCGACCGCCGCGTGGCAAACGGTGAGTTTGTTGAGTGGGCCGAGGTCCACGGTAACTGCTACGGCACGTTGGTGAGCGAGGTCACATCCAAGCTCGCCTCGGGCTCGTCTCTGATTTTGGAGATCGATGTCCAGGGCGCCCTGCAGGTGAAGGAGCGTTTCCCCGAGGCCGTGCTGATCTTTATCAAGCCGCCTTCGCTTGAGGTGCTCCGCGAGCGTCTAGTCGGTCGCGGTACCGAGACGCCCGAGACGATTGAGCTGCGTATGGCAAACGCCGCCGATGAGCTTGCCCTTGCCGACCGCTACGACGACGTCGTGGTGAATGACGATCTCGACCGCGCGACCGATGAGCTCGTTCGCGTTCTCGATATGCATGAAAGGATCTGAGGTCCGTGTCCGTTGTAAAGCCTTGCATTGACGATCTTCTGGAGAAGACCGATCACAACCGCTTCCTGCTCGCTTCGCTTGCCTCCAAGCGCGCCTGCGACATCAATAGCATGCTGCGTGGCCAGCACAACCGCGTGCTTGCCGTTCAGGATGTCGATGACATCACCATCGGGCTTTCCGGTGCCGATACCATCTCGATGGCTATGGACGAGATTGTCGACGGCGACATCTCTTACGACGAGGCCCGTTACGAGAAGGCGCTCGGCCACAAGGTTGCTGAAGCCTAAATGGCGGCTCGCGTCTGCCTAGTCCACTATCACGAGGTTGGGCTGAAGGGCAAGAACCGCGCACATTTTGAGCATATCCTCATGGATAACATTAAGGCGGCCTTGGCCGCCTTTTCCGTGAACGCCGTGTCTCGAATTTCCGGTTATATCCTCGTGACCTTTAACGAGCATCAGGCCGACGAGGCGGCGCGTGTCATCCGCACCGTCCCCGGCGTTGCCCGTGTGTCTTTGGCGTATCACACCAACCGCGACCCGCAGGAGTACTGCGCCGCCGCTGTGAAGGCGCTGCGCGAGTTTGGTTCCTTCGATTCGTTTAAGGTGCACGCCAAGCGCTCCAATACTGACTATGAGCTCGCCTCGATCGATATCAATCGACAGGTTGGCGAGGTGCTGTGTGAGGTGTTTCCCGATAAAAAGGTCCAGATGCACGACCCCGACGCGATGGTGCACGTTCTGGTGGTTCAGGGTAGTGTCTACGTGTATGCGCGCTCCGAGCGCGGCGTTGGCGGCCTTCCGGTGGGTTCTGCCGGCAAGGTCGTGACGCTTCTGTCGTCGGGTATCGATTCTCCGGTGGCGACCTGGATGCTCGCGCGTCGCGGCGCGGTGTGCGTGCCGGTGCATTTCTCCGGTCGTCCGCAGACGCCCGACACGAGTGAATACCTGGTGCAGGACATCATCCGTGCGCTTGAGCCGGGTGTCCAGATCGGCCGCCTGTACGTGGTGCCGTTTGGCGACTGCCAGCGTGAGATTTCGGTCACCTGTCCCAGCAACCTGCGCGTGATCATGTATCGCCGCATTATGTATTCGGTTGCTGAGCGCATTGCGCACATCGAGGGTGCCAGGGCCATCGTTACGGGCGAATCGCTTGGGCAGGTTGCCTCCCAAACGCTTGAGAACATCATGGCCGTCAACGAAGCCGTGAAGATTCCCGTGTTCCGTCCTCTCATCGGTTCGGACAAACAGGAGATCATCGCACGCGCCGAGGAGATCGGTACGTTCGATATCTCGACTGAGGCCGCTCCCGACTGCTGCACGCTGTTTATGCCGCGTCGTCCCGAGACGCACGCCAAACTCGATGCCGTGCACGAGGCCTGGGAGCTGTTCGACCACGAGGAGATGATTGAGCGCCTGCTCAAGCAGACCGAGTACATCGACTTCGAGAGCAACACATATAAGGCCCCTAAGACCTTAAAACGCAAACATTCGGAGCTTGCTCCGCGTGAGATTTACCAAGATCACGAGTAAATTTGTGCATAGACCGACGATGCGCCTGCATCGTCGGTCTTTTGCTATCTGGGCATTTTGCGGCTAAGTGTTCATTTGCTGACGTTTGCCTGAATAAATGGACAGATTTGTGCAAGGTTTTGGTCGGTTTTTGGTTTGACCGCAAAAACCGGTTTTGGGGCGTGGCTGTTGTGGAGCTCCTTTCCTGACACGATGGTGTTGGGAGGTTTTGCTATGGCGCAGCGCGAACAACACGAACGAGTCAAAAAGATGGACCGCTGGGCGGGCAAGCTGCTCGGTCATAAGGCAGTGGTGATGGCGATACTGGTCGTCATTGCGATGGCGAGTGGGCTGGCGATGGCGAACCTTGGCGGCGGTGCCGGCGGTGTGTCGTTTGAGCGCACTGATGGTTCGGGCACGTTAGTGGTGCCGGGATCCGGCGATGCTTCGAGCGGAAAGACATCCGAAGGCTCTTCGCCTAAGGCGTCTGCCGCGGCAGAGGTCTATGTCGATGTTGATGGCGCCGTGGTGTCACCCGGTGTATATCGCCTCAAAGACGGGGCGCGGGTGGCTCAGGCGATTGATGCCGCCGGCGGGCTGGCGCCCGAAGCAGACGTTACGGGGCTTAATCGTGCATCCAAGGTCACTGATGGACAAAAAATTCACGTTCCAACGGTAGGGGAGCAGCAGGTGTCCATTGCGGAAGCCGGTGTTGATGGTGGGGCTTCCGCATCATCAGGCGTCGGTGGCGCAACAGGCCTAGTAAACATTAATACGGCAAGCTCGGCAGAGCTGCAGACGCTCTCGGGAATCGGTCCCTCAATGGCACAGTCGATTATCGATGAGCGGACAAAGAACGGTGCTTTTGCTTCGGTTGACGATCTGATGCGCGTGTCGGGAATCGGCGAGAAGAAGCTTGCCAAAATCAAAGATTGCATCTGCGTATGAGTGCGACCGAGCGAGAGCACGTGATACCTCCGCGGCCCCTGATTCCGTGGACGATGGCCCTGTGTGCCGGCATGTGCGTGAGCTGCGCCTTGGTGCTCAGCATAGCCGCTGATGCGCTGCTGAGGGAGCGGGCGACGGCGGTCGGGCCGCTATGGGCCATTCCCGTTGCGGCAGCGGTTTTCGTTGTGCTGGCTCACTCTTGTGCGAGGCTTGCCCCTTTGAAGCGGTGGCTGTATGCCGCGTCCGTCGGTCTCGTGGCGGGAGCGGTCGTCTCGGCGTGGTGGGCTGTGGGTGCGCTCAGCGCCTCGAGGGCGCTCGACGGTCGAGCGGCAAGCGGCCTCGAGTTTGTCGTGCAGGGTGATCCATCCATAAACGACGACGTGTATTCCTATACCTGCGAGGCACGCGCGGACGGTAAGAACTTGGCAACGGTTCGCCTATCGTGTGATCGTGAGCTCAAGGTCGGGGCGCACGTGCGTGTTATCGGTCGCGTTTCACGTTTTGAGAACGATGCATATGGACGATCGCGCGTGCTCCGAGGCGAGGTGCGCAAGGCTAAAGCCGTTCGAGTCGTGTCGGTCGATGAGGGCTCTCCGGTGCCGCTGCTTCGGCTGAGAAATGGGCTGCTTGCGTCCATCGCGCCTGCGACCGACCCGGCGCGGGCGCTCATAGCCGGTGTCGCCTGCGGTCGTTCGGCCGAGCTGCGCGCCCAGCCGGCGGGCGACTGGTTTTCGGTGACGGGAACGGCGCATCTTATCGCCGTCTCGGGCAGCCATTTGGCTATCGTGGGGTTTGTAATCGAGGGTGTATTGCAAAAGACTCGGTGCTCACGTGGTCTTCAGCGGGCGATATTGGCGATAACGCTTGTCGGCTATGCTGCCTTTACGGGGGCGTCTCCCTCGGCCGTGCGTGCGTGCTGCATGGTGTTCGTGACGCTTGTCGTAAACGGCGCGGGGCGTCGTCGGCACGGCCTTTCGGCACTCTTCGTAACCATGTCCATCTTTGTGCTACTGCGGCCGACGGTGCTGTTCGAGATGGGCTTTCAACTCTCGTGTGCCAGCGTCTTAGCCATTCTGTGCTTTTGTCCCTATGCGACCTACGCTTTGGGTGAGCTAGGTGTGCCATCAGGCTTTGCCAGCGTGCTTTCCGTCACGCTGTGCTCACAACTGGCGACACTTCCCATTACCATTCCTGCCTTCGGTACATTCTCGCTCATTGCTCCGTTGGCAAATGCGGTCATCGGTCCGGTGGTGAGCGTACTGCTCGCTGTGTCGATCGTGCTGGCTCCCTTTTCGCTCGTGGGACCGTTGCGGACTTGGGCGCTCGTTGTGCCCATGATTGCCGCCCGTTGCGCGCTGTTCTTCGAGCAGCTGTTTGCCGCCGTGCCGGGTGCATACGTGAGCGTGCCGCCCGATAGCATGTGGATTTACCTAGTGCCGTGTTTTCTGGCGGTTCTGCTGGTCTGGTGGCCGCGTCCCCGTGCACGTCCTATGGCGGCGGGGCTTGCATGCCTGATGCTCTTGGCTGCGATTCCGTACGTCTATTGGGATCGATTCGCTCCGCCTTCGGTGACGGTGCTCGATGTGGGCCAGGCCGATGCGATTCTTATCCGCCAAGGCGGCGCAGTAGCTCTCGTCGACTGCGGGCTCGACGAGCGTGTGGTTGCGGCGTTGGTTCGCAATAACGTGCACCATATCGATGCCGTTTTTGTGACGCATTGGGATGAGGACCACTGGGGTGGTTTGCCTGCCGTGCTCGAACAGTTTTCGGTCGGAACGATTGCCGTGGCGGCGGATGCGCTGGAGGATGCTCCTGCCGAGGTATTGAACCGACCTGGCGTGGAGTATCGGCAGGTGCGCCGTGGGGATACGGTCGACATCGGCTTATTTTGCGCTCGCGTGATGTGGCCATTCGAGTTCGTGGATGGCGAGGGAAATGAGGACTCGCTTGTCCTGCTGCTCTCTTATGTTCAGGAAGGCAAGGGCCTGCGAATACTTCTCACCGGTGATGCCGAGCTCGACCAAGAGCGGGAATTCGTGCAGGAGGTGGGGGATATCGATGTCCTTAAACTTGGGCATCACGGCTCCAAGGTTTCAGTCGATGGCGAGTTGCTGGACGTCCTGAAGCCCGAGCTTTCCCTCGCAAGCGCCGGTGAGGGGAATCGATACGGCCATCCGTCCGATGCCTGTATCGATGCCGTTAAGGAAGCGGGTGGTGTGTTCGCGTGTACCATCGAACACGGCGACATTACCGTCACACCGACTGCGAATTGCTTTGCGATGCGATGCCAGCGACCGTGACGACGTCGTTGGCGTGTGGTGGGCCTCTGGGCTAGAATGGCACGGAACGAATACGAAGGCCTGCGGGAGGGGGGGCGCAATGTCCGAAACCGGTTTGCTGCCGGCATATCTGATCGTCGGTACCGACGGAGTTAAGCGCGACCACGCCGTCTCGCGTATGAAAGCGCGTCTGGAAAAATCGGGTATGGTCGAGTTCAACCTCGACGAGCGAGACATGACCAAGGACCCCGATATCGAGTCCATTATCGGATCGCTTAACACCTTTCCGATGGGCAGTGAGTTTCGTCTGGTAATCCTCGATGGCTGCTCAAAGCTCGCCAAGGCGGTCTCGGAGCCGCTCGTTGGGTATCTGGCGAGTCCCAGCCCCACAACGGTCTGCCTCATCATCGCCGACTCACTTGCCAAGAATACGCGCCTGTATAAGGCAATCGCCAAGATCGACAAGAAGGCTATCGTCGATTGCTCGGGTACCAAGCGCTGGGAACTGCCGCGCCGTGTTCAGCAGATGGCGACGCAGCGCGGTAAGTCGATTTCGACGGCGGCCGCCGAGGAGCTCGTCTCGCGTTCGGGCGAAAACACGCGCATGCTCGATAACGACTTGGCTAAGCTTGCCCAGATGGTCGAGTCGCCTCAGATTGAACTTGCCGATGTTGAGCGCTGGATTGTTCGTACGGCCGAGGTCCAACCCTGGGACTTCCTCAACGCCGTCTCGGCTCGCGATATGCGGCGTTCGCTCGAGCTCTTTAAGCTCCTGCCCTCCAAGAGCTACGTGTGGACTTACACATTGCTGTGCGGTCGCATTCGCGAGCTTATCGTCGCCAAGGCGCTCGACGCGCGTGGGCAGGGTCGCGAGCTGGCCGCAACGCTCAAGCTCCAGTCCTGGCAGGTCAAGAATCACCTGACCTGGGCACGTCGCTTTTCGATGGCAGAGCTCATCGCAGCGCTCGAGGGTGCGGTCGATGTGGAGCTCGCGCTCAAGGGTTCGGCCGATTCTCAGACGGCGCTTTTGCTCTGGATTACGAACATCTTGAGAAAATCGTGATGATACCTGCCTATTTGACAAATTCGTTCTATCCCTTTGAGAGGGAGCGTGCTATAGTAGGCGCTTGCATGACCTCACCGTGTCTCAGAGGTGTCATACATTTTTTGCAAGGAACTCGAAAGGAACTCCAGAAGTGGCAAACATCAAGTCTCAGAAGAAGCGTATCCGCACCAATGAGGCAGCTCGCATGCGTAACAAGGCTGTCAAGTCCGAGCTCAAGACGCTGACCAAGCACGTCCAGTCCGCCGTCGCCGAGGGCGACGCCGAGAAGGCCCAGGCTGCCCTCAAGACCGTCACCAAGCGTCTCGACATGGCTGCCGCCAAGCATGTTATCCACAAGAACCAGGCTTCCAACCGCAAGTCCGGTCTTGCCAAGCTCGTGAACAGCATCAACGCCTAAGTTGTAAATTTCACACCACACAGATTACGCGCATAAATGGAGCCTGTTTTATGGAACAGGCTCCATTTTTGTACCGCTCGGGTAAGATAGTCCGCATGAATACTTCAATTGACATTTCCCACATCCGCAACTTCTCGATCGTTGCGCATATCGACCATGGCAAGTCCACGATCAGCGACCGCATCCTCGAGCTCACCCATACCGTCGACGAACGCGACATGGAGTCGCAGCTGCTCGACACCATGGATATCGAGCGCGAGCGCGGCATTACGATCAAGTCCAATGCCGTCCGCGTTTCCTATGACGCCGACGATGGTGAGACGTATCAGTTCAATCTGATCGATACGCCGGGCCACGTTGACTTTACCTATGAGGTCTCGCGCTCGCTGGCAGCCTGTGAGGGCGCGGTACTCGTTGTCGACGCCACGCAGGGCGTCGAGGCGCAGACCGTTTCCAACGCGACGCTCGCCATGAACGCCAATCTGGACATTGTGCCCGCCATCAACAAGATCGACCTGCCCTCGGCCCATCCCGACGAGGTTAAGACCGAGATCGAGGACGACCTGGCGATTCCCGCCGATGATGCCGTGTGCGTCTCGGGCAAGACCGGCGAGGGCATTCACGATCTGCTGGAGTCCATCGTCTTTTTGATTTCGCCGCCTAAGGGCGATGCAAACGCTCCGCTCAAAGCGCTCATTTTGGATTCGTACTTTGACGAGTATCGCGGTGTGGTGGCTACGGTGCGCGTCTTCGATGGTTCCATCAAAAAGGGCGATACTCTGCTTATGATGCAGGCCAAGGGTGACTTTTTGGTCGACGGCGTGGGCGTCAAGCGTCCTGCCGAGACCCCGGTCGACGCGCTGACCGTCGGCGAGGTTGGCTATGTGGTCACGGGTCTGAAGGACCCCGAGGCTGTGCGCGTGGGCGATACCCTTACGTGGGCTTCGAACCCCTGCCCCGAGCCTCTGCCGGGCTACCGCGAGGCCAAGCCCATGGTCTACACGGGCCTGTTCCCGATCGACAACAAGGACTACGAGAACCTGCGTGACGCCCTCGATAAGCTGCACGTCAACGACCCGTCGTTGGTGTGGGAGCCCGAGACGTCGGTGGCGCTCGGTTTCGGCTTCCGCGTGGGCTTCCTGGGCCTGCTGCACATGGAAGTCGTCAAGGAACGCCTGGAGCGCGAGTTCAACCTGGACCTCATTGCCACGAGTCCCTCGGTCGACTATCACGTCTACAAGACCGACGGCGAAATGATCGATGTCCGCAGTCCGCAGGACCTTCCCGAGGCCACGCGCATCGAACGTATCGAGGAACCCTACCTCAAGGCAAAGATCATCTGCCCGCCTGAGTACACGGGTGCCGTCATGCAGCTCGCCATCGAGCACCGCGGCGTCACAACCGACATGATCCACCTGACGAGCAAATCGGTCGAGATGCGCTTCGATATGCCGCTCGCTGAGCTCATCTTGGACTTCTTCGATCAGCTCAAGAGCCGCACCAAGGGTTACGCCTCGCTCGACTATGAGTTCAACGAATATCGCCCCTCTGAGCTCGTCAAGCTCGACATCCTGCTTTCGGGCGACGAGGTGGACGCGCTTTCGTTTATCGTCCATAAGGACAAGGCATATGGCCTGGCCCGTGGCCTGTGCGACAAGCTCAAGGAGATCATCCCGCGTCAGCTGTTCGAGGTGCCCATCCAGGGTGCTATCGGCAACAAGATCATCGCCCGTTCCACCGTCAAGGCGCGTCGCAAGGACGTTCTTGCTAAGTGCTACGGCGGCGATATCTCGCGTAAGCGCAAGCTGCTCGAGAAGCAGAAAGAGGGCAAGAAGCGCATGAAGGCCATCGGATCGGTCGAGGTCCCGCAGGAGGCCTTTATGGCGATCCTCAAGGTGGACGAGTAGGTCTATGGCGCTTTCTGAATACAGCAAGCGGCTGCTGGGCGCCTATGCCGAGCAGCCGTTCCTTATGGCTCCCATGGCGGGCGTGACCGACCCTGCCTACCGTATCATGTGCCGCCGCCGCGGTGCCAACCTTGCCTACAGCGAGATGGTGAGCGTGGCGGGCCTTGCCTATGCCAGCAATAAGACGTGGCGCCTGGTGCTACCGGCCGACGAGGAGCAGCAGATTTGCGTGCAGCTCTTTGGCTCCAAACCCGATCAGTTTGCGAGCGCCGTCGCTGCCGTCGAGGAACGTGTGGGCGATCGCCTGTCGCTCATCGATATCAACATGGCATGTCCCGCCCGCAAGGTCGTTACCAAGGGCGAGGGCTCGGCGCTCATGCGCACGCCCGACCTGGCCGAGAAGATCGTCGAGGCCACGGTGGGCGCGGCGCACGTGCCCGTGACCGTCAAGATTCGCAAGGGCTTTTATGCCGAGGACCGCAATGCCGCGACATGTGCCCAGATGCTTGAGAGTGCAGGGGCTGCCGCAGTCGCCGTGCATGGTCGTTGCGCCACGCAGCTCTACACGGGCCAGGCCGATTGGTCTGTCGTCGATGAGGTTGCCGACGCTGTCGAGATTCCCGTGATTGGTTCGGGCGATGTGTTCTCGGCCGAGGACGCTGCTGAGCATCTGCACGGCTCGGGTGCCAGCGCGGTGTTTATCGCGCGCGGCATCTACGGCAATCCGTGGGTGTTCGGCGATGCCCGAGCCCTTGCACTCGATGGCACGCCGGTTCCTTCTCGCTCCTCGGTCGAGCGCCTGGAGGCTCTGCGCGAGCACCTGACGTTGACGCACGAGCTTCTGCCGCTCATGTCGCGTGCTCGCACGTACGCAAGCTGGTACTTAAAGGGTATGCCCCATGCCGCCGCCTGGCGCGCTCAGGTGGTGCGTTGCTCTACGTACGAGGAGTTTATGGCGCTGGTCGATGATATCGAGCGCGACGTGGTGGCCTGCGAGGCCGCGCTTGCCGCCGGCGAGTCGGTGCCTGCTCATCCGCTGGAGGCCTAACGGTGGCCGTTACCGCGCTGTACGTGCACGTGCCGTTTTGCGCTCAAAAGTGCCGGTACTGCGACTTTGACTCGCGCAGCTTTGCTGCGTATGATTTGGATGCCGCGCTTGATTCCTATTTTGAGCAGTTGTATGCGCGCCTCGATTCCTTTGGCGACGCCGGGGCGCTTGCGCAGGTCTGCACGGTCTATACTGGCGGCGGCACGCCATCGCTGGCAGGGGAGCGCCTGGTGGAACTTGCCCGGCGTATCTCCATGTGGTGCAAACCCTTTGAATTTACTTGCGAAGCCAATCCTGAGTCCCTGACCGCTGAGCTCGCCACCGCGCTTGCCGAGGCGGGTGTCACGCGCATCTCTCTGGGCGTGCAAACCCTCGACAATACCGAGCTGGCTGCTATTGGCCGCATTCACGATGCTAATCGCGCACTTGCGGCTATCGCGACGGTGAAGGACGCTGGCCTCGATGTGTCGTGCGACCTGATGTGCGGCCTTCCCGGGCAGACGGCCGCAAACTGGCGGAGCACGCTCGATGGCGTGTTGGCGGCGGCGCCTCATCATGTGTCGGTCTACCCGCTCACGCTCGAGGAGGGGACGCCCCTTTACCGCATGGCGTGCCGTGACGAGTCGCTCGAGCCCGATGAGGATTTTCAGGCTTCGTGCATGGACGCGGCGCGTGAGCGCCTGGGTGCGGCCGGCTATCATCCGTATGAGGTGGCGAGCTACGCGCTCGACGGCCATGAGTGCGCCCATAACATTGCCTACTGGACCGGACGGGGCTACCTGGGCCTGGGCCGTTCTGCCGCCGGTATGCTTGATACTGGGGATTTCGACCGTCTTGCAGGTTTGTTCCCCGGCGTGTCTGCTCGAGGCGACGCGTACCGTGTGCGTTTGGTTCAGCGCGACGATGACGCGACGTCGTTTGAGGCCGAATACCTGTCGCAGCGAGAGGCTGCGGCCGAAGACCTGATGCTCGCTTGTCGCATGACGCGCGGTATTGCGTCCGACCTGTTGGTTCGCGCGGCTCGTGTCATCCCGGCCGATGAGCTGACAGCCGCTTGTGATCGCGCGCTCGAATTGGGTCTTGCCACTTGGGTGCCCGAGACGCTCGGGGTCCATGAGGGACCCTTTACTTCGGCAGATGTCGTCGCGGGCCATGTTCGAGCTCGTTTAGCACCGACACACCTGGGCTGGCTCGATGGAAATGTTCTGTTCGAGCTGTTTTGGGATCTAGCTTAGGCCGCTCGGGTAGAATTACCGGAATATATACGCTGCTGTGAGCAGGAGGTTGCCGCGCATGGCGACGATGAACGAAAAAGATTACTACGAGATTCTAGGTGTCTCCAAGGACGCCACCTCGCGTGATATTCAAAAGGCCTTCCAGCAAAAGGCCCGTAAGCTCCATCCGGACGTCAACAAAGAGCCGGATGCCGAGGAAAAGTTTAAAGAGGTTTCCGAGGCCTACGCCGTGCTTTCGGATGAGCAAAAACGTGCGCGCTACGATGCCATGCGTTCTGGCAATCCCTTTGCCGGTGCCCCTACGGCTTCGCCCTATGGTGGCGGCTATGCCGGCAACACGGGCTATGGCAATCCCTTTGAGGGCGGCTTTCCTTTTGGCGGTGCCTGGGGCCAGCAGCGTCGCGGCCAGGCTGCCTACAATCCCGAGAACGGCGCCAACGTGGTCGTCGATATCAAACTGGACGCCAAGGAGGCCAAGGACGGTGCCCGCAAGACCGTCCGCTATACGCGCTTCGATACCTGTGGTCACTGCGGCGGCTCGGGTTCTGTCTCCTCCGAGCATGCCCATACCTGCCCGAGCTGCGGTGGCCGCGGGCACATCGACGTCGACTTGTCCTTCCTGTTTGGTGCGGGCACGTTCCAGTCGGTCTGCCCCGAGTGCGGCGGTTCCGGTAAGGTCGTGGCCGACCCCTGCCCCGATTGCGGTGGCAGCGGTCGTACTCGCGTAACCTCCGAGCAGACGATTGAGTTTCCTGCCGGCACGCACGATGGCGACGAGGTCCGCATTAGCGGCATGGGTCACGCCGGCACTAACGGTGCCGCTGGCGGTGATCTAGTCGGCCGTGCCCATGTCGAGTCCGAGCGCTTGGAAGGCAAAGCTCGTACCGGTTTTTACCTGATGGGCATCGTGGCGCCGTTTTTGGTACTCTCGGCCATCTCGGGCGTGTTCTCGGCCTTTGCTGTGATGTGCTTTATTCCGTTTACCATGGGCCTGTTCATGGTGCTTTCGGACGGCGTGCTTCATCGCAGCCTGCTGTGGTGGAAGCGCGGTGCGATGCAGTTTGCCAACGGTTTTGCCAATGGCTTCATGTTCGCGCTCGTGTCGGTTTGGTTCGCGAGCTGCTCGCAACGGGCCATGCTTTCGCCTTACGGAATGCAATAACATCAAACCCTCTGTTTGCGGTTGGCCCAGCTTGGGTATAGGACGCACTGTGACAATAATGAAAGTCGGAAGGATTCGGTCGTGTCGGAAAATAGGGATTACTACGAGGTACTTGGCGTCGACAAGGATGCCGACGCGCGGACGATTAAGCGCGCGTTTCTAAAGAAGGCCCGTACCGTACACCCGGACGTTTCGGACGACCCCGAGGCCGAGGCCAAGTTCAAGGAGCTCAACGAGGCCTATTCCGTTCTTTCCGATGAGCAGAAGCGTGCTAACTACGACCGTTACGGCACTGCCGACGGCCCTGGTGGTTCGGGCTACGTCGATATCAACGATATCTTTGGTGGTATGGGCATGGACGACTTGTTCTCGTCGTTTTTTGGCGGCGGTGCCGGCGGTGGCGCCCGCAGCCGTCACGAGCGTCGTCGCGGTCGTGACATGGCCATCTCGCTTTCGGTGACGCTCGAGGAGGCGGCGCTCGGCTGCAAAAAGACAATCAGCTATGACCGCTTTGCTCCTTGCGAGGACTGCAATGGCACCGGTAGGGCAGAGGGCGCACAGGAAAAGCAGTGCGGCCGCTGCCACGGCACGGGCTATGTCACGACGGTTCAGCGATCGTTTTTGGGCCAGGTTCAGTCTTCCTCGCCTTGCCCCGACTGCCATGGCGAGGGCACGGTTATCGACCATCCCTGCGAGACCTGCGATGGTCAGGGCCGCACGCCTTCGCATGAAAAGATTGACATCGATATTCCCGCCGGCGTTTCGACCGGTCGACAGCTGCGTGTGAGCGGCTTTGGCGAGGCCGGTCTTCGCGGCGAGCCTTCGGGCGACTTGATTGTCAACGTGCGCGTTGCCGACCATGAGCGCTTTAAGCGCAACGGTGACGACCTGTACCTGGTGAGCGATATCTCGATTGCGCAGGCTGCGCTCGGCTGCGAGATCGATGTCGAGGGCATTATGCCCGACGAGGTCGTTAAGGTGTGCGTCCCCGCCGGCGCCCAGTACGGCGACACCGTGAGCGTCAATAATTACGGCATGCCGCGCATTGGCGGTGGCGGTTCGCGTGGCCGCTTGATCGTGCAACTGCGCGTGGTCGTTCCCACCAATCTTTCCAATAAGCAGCGCGAGCTGCTCCGTGCTTTTGCCGATGAGATGGGCGATGACGTCGCTTCCGGTAAGAAGTCGGTGACCGACCGTATCAAGAGTGCCCTCGACGATATCCTCGATTAAGGAGCCCGCGTGCTCGCACCCCATATTTCCGTCGTCAACCTCGGCTGCCGTGTCAACCGGGTTGAGTCTGACCGTATCACTGCCGATCTTATGCGCCTGGGTTTTGCTATGGTGGAGCCCCAGGATGCCGACCTGATCGTCATTAACACCTGTGCCGTTACGGGCGAGGCCGAGGCCAAGACCCGTAAGGCCGTCCGTCATGCGCTGGCCCATCCAAATGAGCCCTATGTAGTCGTGACCGGATGCGTGGTCAATTTGCATCCCGAGGAGCTGTTGGAGCTTTCGGATCGCGTGATTGCCGAGCCGTCTAAGATCGATGTCGCCGAACGTGTCTGCGATGTGCTGGGTGTCGAATCCGATAGTGTGGCCGCCTGCAGCGACAGCGATGTGGTCGACGCTCTGGGTCGCTCGCGTCTGGGTGTGAAGATCCAGGATGGCTGCAACCACCGTTGCACCTATTGCATCGTGTGGAAGGCCCGCGGTCCCGAGCGTTCCGTGCCCGTCGAGTCCGTGCTTGAGCAAGTTCGCGAGGCCCAGGAGGCCGGCGTGCCCGAGGTGGTGCTGACCGGTGTGAACCTGGGTGCCTACGATGGCAAGAGCGCGACCGACGAGCATGTCGAAATCGATGAGCTGCTCGAGGCCATCATGGAGCGCACGACTATTGCGCATGTGCGCATTTCCTCGGTCGAACCCATGGATATCTCTGAGCGCCTGCTTAAGGTTATGGCGCGCTATCCGCAGCGTATTGCCCCGTTTTTGCACCTGCCCGTACAGTCCGGCTGTACGGCGACGCTGCATCGCATGGGTCGTCCCTATAGTGCCGAGGCCTTTGAGGACACGGTGCGCATGATTCGCGCCATCCTGCCGCAGGCGTCTCTTTCGTGCGACGTCATCGTCGGTTTTCCTGGTGAGACGGACGAGGAGTTCGAGGAGTCGCTGGCGCTGTGCCGCCGCGTGGGGTTCTCGCGTATGCACGTGTTCCGCTACAGTAAGCGTCCCGGTACCCTTGCTGCCGACATGCCCGACCAGGTGCCGCCCGAGGTTATGGCCGAGCGCAGCCGCCGTATGCGAGACGCGGCGCAGGAGCTCGCTATCGCCGACGCTCGTCGTCGCGTGGGCACCGTTGAGCGCGCCGTGCTCGAGTATGGTGACAACCTGACGCTCGGTTCGTTCCATCATGCCCGTCTTGACGATACCTGTGGACTTACAGCCCCGTGCCTGCTCGATGTTGCTATCATCGGAGTCGATGATTCCGGCTTGGTCCATGCGCGCAGGGAGGTCCATGGAAGCCTCGAAGATTAGACTTACCGTTCCCGAGGGAGTTGATCCCTCGCGTGTTTTGGGCGCCGGCGACGGCGTCCTTCGTGCGCTCGAGAGCTTGGTTCGCGCTCACGTGGTCGCCCGTGGCGATAGGATCTCCGTGAGCGGCGACCCGGACGAGGTCGAGCTCGTGGCTCGCTTTTTCGAACATGCTTTTCGCGAGGCGGCGGCCGGTCGTACCCTGTCTGCCGACGATGTCTCGCGTTGCCTGGCCGTCTTGCGCGACGGCGAGCATGAGGCCACATCGCTTCGCGATGACGTGCTGCTTTCGTATCGCGGTCGCGTCATTCGTCCCAAGACGCTTGGGCAAAAGCGCTATGTGGATGCCATTCGCTCGCATACCATCACCTTTGGCTTGGGTCCTGCCGGTACCGGTAAGACCTATCTGGCCATGGCGCTCGCCGTTGCCGCGCTCAAGCGCCATGAGGTGGGCCGTTTGATCTTGACGCGTCCGGTTGTCGAAGCAGGGGAGAACCTGGGCTTTTTGCCCGGCACCCTCGAGGAAAAGATCGATCCGTACATGCGCCCGCTCTACGATGCCCTTTTTGACATGATGGATCGTGAGCGCACCGATGAGCTTATGGAGCGCGGCGTGATCGAGATCGCCCCGCTCGCCTACATGCGCGGTCGTACGCTGAGCGATGCTTTCGTGGTGCTCGACGAGGCGCAAAATACCACGCCCGAGCAGATGAAGATGTTCCTGACACGCCTTGGATTCAACTCCAAGTTCGTGATTACCGGCGACCTCAGCCAGCGCGACCTGGTGGGTCGTCGTGGTGGCTTGGCGGATGTCGAGAAGATTTTGGGCCGTGTCGACGATGTGGCATTTTCTCACCTCGAGCGTGCCGACGTGGTGCGTCATGCCCTAGTGGGTTGTATCGTTGAGGCATATGATGCTTATGATGACGTGCGTGAGCAACGCTCACGCGACCGAAAGGAGTCCCGTTGAGTGTATTGATCAGCAACGATGCCGAGCTCGATACGCTGCTCGATGCTCAGGAGGTGGAGCACATCTGCGAGGTCGTGCTTGCCGCCGAGGGCGTTGAGCGTGAAGTCGAGATTTCCCTTTCGTATGTCGACGAGGACGAGATGCACGAGCTCAACCACGAGTGGCGCGGTATCGACCGCACCACCGATGTGCTCTCGTTTGAGTGCGATTCGGCCTTTGACGATGACATTCCCGCCGATGAGACGCTCGAGCTCGGCGATATCATCTTGGCCCCGCAGGTTATTGCCCGTCAGGCCCCCGGTTTTGGCAATAGCCCCGCTGACGAGTGCCGTCTGATGCTCGTTCACGGCATGCTGCACCTGCTGGGCTATGACCACATCGAGGACGACGAGGCCGAGGTTATGGAGGCCCGCGAGGACGCTATCCTGCGCGATCTGGCGCTCGAGCGCGGCGAGGATCCCAAACTGGTTCACGTCGGCCCCATCACCAATCATGCCCACGACTAGGAGCCGTTTATGATTCCCGGATCGAACAAGGACCATCCGTCCTTTTTAAAGTCGTTCTCCTACGCCATGGAGGGCTTCGTCACCGCCGTCAAGACCGAGCGCAACATTAAGGTCATGCTCGTGGCGGGCGTGTGCACCGTCATTGCCGGCTGCATCGTGGGGCTCGACATTGCCGAGTGGGCCACGATTATCATCTGCTGCGGCCTGGTGATTCACGGCGAGCTGTGCAATACCGCCATGGAGGCCATTGTCGATCTGGCGACCCAGGAGCTCCATCCGCTGGCAAAACGCGCCAAGGACATCGCCGCCGCCTCTGTATACGTTCTTTCCATCACCGCCGCGATTGTGGGCGTGCTGGTATTTGCCCACGCGCTCGGCTTTATTTAGAAAGGGATTCCCATGTCCGACAATATGCAGTCTACCGATGAGATTTTGGACGACGAGTCCCCGGATGCTAAGGCGACCGAGGCCTATGAGGAAGTCGAGGAGTTCGACCCGTTTGAGGGCATGAGCGACGAGGAGCTCGACGCCCTGTGCGATGAGGACGACAGCCTCGCGGGCTTTGGCGACGTTGAGCCCGGTTTCCGCAGTGGCTTCGTGGCCTTGGTCGGCCGCCCCAACGCCGGTAAGTCAACGCTGCTCAACGCCTGCTATGGCAAAAAGGTCGCCATCACCTCGCCGGTGGCCCAGACGACCCGCCGCCGCATGCGCGCCGTCGTCAACCGCCCCGGCTACCAGCTGGTCTTTGTCGATACCCCGGGTATCCACAAGCCCAAGGACGGTCTAGGGTCCGAGCTGAACAAGAGCGCGCTGTTCGAGCTGAACGATGTCGATGTTGTCGCGTTTTTGATTGATGCCACCAAACCGATCGGCAGGGGAGACGCCTGGGTTGCCGAGCGTGTCAAGAATGCCCGTTCCAAGAAGGTCCTGGTGCTCACCAAGGCCGATGAGGCCGACCCCGCACAGGTCATGGAGCAGCTTAAGGCAGCCCACGAGCTTATGGACTTTGACGACGAGATCGTGACGTCGTCGGTCAAGAACTTCAACGTCGATGCCTTTATCGAGACCGTTGCGCACTTTTTGCCCGAGGGCCCGCGTTGGTTCCCCGAGGACATGGGTACCGACGCTTCTGACGAGACGCTCGTTGCCGAGTTTGTGCGCGAGAAGGTCTTGCGCCGCACCCGTGATGAGATCCCTCACTCCGTTGGCGTAATCTGCGACGCGCTCGAGCAGACCAAGAAGGTGCTGCGCGTGCACGCCACTATTTACGTCGAGCGCGAGGGCCAAAAGGGCATCATCATCGGCAAGGGCGGCGAGATGATCAAGCATATCGGTATCGACGCCCGTCGCGATCTTGAGCGCATTTTTGGCACGCAGGTCTTTTTGGAGCTGGACGTGAAGGTCAAGGCCGGCTGGCGTGACGACGAGGCCCAGATTCGCCGCTTTGGCTACAACGCCGAGGACTAAGGACGCGCAGCGCGCATGGCAGGCTCCCGGACATATCGCACGAAGGTGCTCGTGCTCGACAAGACCAAGCTCAAAGAGACCGATCTGATTCTGACGATGCTTGACGAGCGGGGTCGTCAGGTTCGTGCCGTGGCAAAGGGGGCCCGCAAACCCGGTGGGCGCTTGGCGGCGCGCTGCGAATTATTCTGTACCGTCGATATGCTGCTCGCACATGGACGCTCGCTCGACGTTGTTTCTCAGGCCGAGCTTTTGGAAGCGCCGGTTGGCGCCGCGCCCGATTACGAGACGACCTGCGCCGCAAGCGCGATTGCCGAGGTCGCGCGCGTGTGCTCATTCGAGGACGCCGAGGACCCGTTTACCTTTGCCATCACGCAGCGGGCGCTCACGCTTGTCGGCTGTGGGCTCGACTCGGCACATATGGACCTGCTCGTGGCGGCCTTTGTCTTTAAACTTCTGTCGCACGTGGGCTATCGACCCGATTTTTCGGCCTGCGTGCTGTGCGGAGACCCCATGCTGTCGTACTTTTCGCCCCAGGCGGGCGGGCTCATGTGCGGTTCGTGCGCGTCGAGCGTTCCGGGTGCCGAGCTGGTTTCGACCGGTGAGGTCGAGTGGCTGCGCGCCCTCATGTCCATGACCTTCGATGCACTCATGGTCGAGCGAATCGACCCGCATACGGCGGCGTTCTTGCTCGGGCTTTCGCATGTGTGGGCTGCGACGCACACCGACCAGCGCCTCCGTGCGATGGAATTCATGTTGGGTCGGTGATGATGCGCATGGGCGGTCTGCTTGTGGTAACATACCGACCTGTTGGTACCTCGACCTTGGATGCTCGCTCCACCGACGGCTTCCCAGTCCGAGGCGAATAGTGTCGCCCGCGGGCGACAAGAAACGAAAGGTGAAACAATGACTGTTTCCAAAGAGCGCAAGGCTGAGCTGACTGCCCAGTTCGGTAACACCCCGGTCGACACCGGCAACCCCAAGGTTCAGGTCGCCATCCTGTCCGAGCGCATCAAGGAGCTGACCGAGCACATGAAGTCCCACCAGAAGGACTTCCACACCCGTCGTGGCCTGCTCATGCTCGTCGGCCGCCGTCGTCGTCTTCTCTCCTACATCAAGAAGAACGACATCGTCGAGTACCGTGAGCTCATCAAGGCTCTGGGCATCCGCGACAACATCCAGTAAGGATTTGTACATGCTAAGAGCGTCCTGCGCAGCGGGGCGCTCTTTTTGTGTAAGGGCGCGAACAATCACGCTCTGAAGCGTGGCGGGGGCAGGGGGCCCGCGTCACATGAGAAGCCCACAGGCAAGGGGCCTGTGGGGTAAAGGAGAACAATGACACTCGTATCCAAGACCTTTGAGCTGTACGGCAAGACCTACACCTTTGAGTCCGGCGAGCTTGCCAAGCAGGCCACCGGCGCCTGCCTGGTCAAGCAGGGCGACACCACGATGCTCGACACCGTGGTTGTCTCCAAGGAGCGCAAGAACTACGACTTCTTCCCGCTGACCGTCGACTTCAACGAGAAGATGTACGCAGCCGGCCGCATCCCGGGTGGTTACCTCAAGCGTGAGGGCCGTCCCAGCGAGAAGGCCACGCTCACCGCGCGCATGATTGACCGTCCGATTCGCCCGAGCTTCCCGGACGGCTTCCGCAACGAGGTGCACATTGTCGCCACCTCGCTCGTCGCCGACCAGGTCAACCCCTTCGACGTCATCAACGTCATGGGTGCCTCCCTGGCCATGACGCTCGGCGGCGTGCCCTTCGAGGGTCCGCTTGCCTGCGTGCGCATCGGCCGCAACGTGGAGACCGGCGAGTTTATCGTCAACCCCACCTATGAGGAGCGCGAGAACTCCGATCTGGACCTGGAGCTGGGTGGCTCCGCCGACTTCATCTCGATGGTCGAGGCCGGCGCCGAGGAGATCTCCGAGGACGACATGCTCGCCGCCATGAAGTTTGGCCAGGAGGCCCTTGCTGCCTTCTGCCAGGCTCAGGACGAGTTTGTCGCCGAGTGGGAGCAGGTCAACGGCGCCATCGTCAAGAAGGAGTACCCGCTCGACCAGCCCGTCGAGGAGGTCCAGGAGCGCATCTTCGCCCACTACGACGAGATGGCAGCCGCCCTTCGCGACGCCGACAAGCTCTCCCGTATCGGTAAGGTCGAGGCTCTGAAGGAGTCCATCCGTGCCGAGTTCACCGAGGAGGAGCAGTCCGCTTGGGAGCGCGAGATTCCCGTGGCGCTCAAGAAGCTCGAGAAGAAGGCTATGCGTACCATGGTCGTCGAGACCGGCGAGCGCGTCGACGGCCGTGCCGCCGATGAGATTCGCCCCATCATGGTGAAGGATAACTACCTGCCGCTCGTTCACGGCTCCGGTCTGTTCCAGCGTGGCCAGACCCAGGTGCTTTCCGTCCTGTCGCTCGGTATGCTCAACGAGGGCCAGCGTCTGGATACCATCGAGCCCACCGAGGGCAAGCGCTACATGCACCACTACAACTTCCCGCCGTTCTGCACCGGCGAGACCGGCCGCATGGGCAGCCCCAAGCGCCGCGAGATCGGCCACGGCAACCTGGCTGAGCGCGCTTTGCTTCCGGTGCTCCCCGACGAGAACGAGTTCCCCTACGCCATCCGCGTCGTCTCCGAGGTCATGGAGTCCAACGGCTCCTCTTCGATGGCTTCGACCTGCGGCTCCACGCTCGCCCTTATGGACGGCGGCGTGCCCATTAAGCGCCCGGTCTCCGGTATCGCCATGGGCCTGATCCAGGAGGAGGGCAAGACCGTGGTCCTGTCCGACATCCAGGGTCTCGAGGACTTCCTTGGCGACATGGACTTTAAGGTCACCGGCACCACCGAGGGCATTACCGCTCTGCAGATGGACAACAAGGCCACTGGTCTTACCTTTGACATCTTGGCCCGCGCCCTGCAGCAGGCCAAGGAGGGTCGCGCCTTCATCCTGCAGAAGATGCTCGATGTGATCCCCGAGCCGCGCCACACCACGCGCAGCACCGCTCCGCGTATCGTCTCCATCCAGGTTCCGACTGACAAGATTCGCGACGTCATCGGTTCCGGCGGTAAGGTCATCCGCGGCATCCAGGACGAGACCGGCGCTTCGGTCGACATCCAGGAGGACGGCACCGTCTTTGTCGGCGGCACCGGCGAGTCCGTCGATCAGGCTGTCGAGCGTATCAAGCTCATCATCAAGGTTCCCGAGCCGGGCGAGGAGTACACCGGTCGTGTGGTCTCCATCCAGCCCTTCGGCGCCTTCGTCAACCTGCTGCCCGGCAAGGACGGCCTGCTGCACATCTCCCGCGTCGCCAAGGGCCGCGTGGAGAAGGTCGAGGATGTCCTTAACGTGGGCGACGAGGTCAAGGTCGTCGTCATTGAGGTCGACGATCGCGGCAAGATCTCGCTCGATCGTCTTGACAAGCCCGAGGCTCCGGCTCGCGCCGAGGGTACCTCCGAGGGCGACGGCGAGCACTTCCAGCGTCGTGAGCGTCCGCGTCGCGAGCGCTCCGAGCGCAGCGACCGTCCGCGCCGTCCCGGCGACAACGGAGGCCGCAAGCCCCGCCGTCACCACGACGCCGAGTAACAGCCGTACATAAGCAGCACCGCAAGGGCGACTCCGGACAGGGGTCGCCCTTTTGCTTGCGCCCGGGAGGGCCGCATATGAAATTTCCTGCTCTACAGTCCTGCGCAAGACGGAAAGCACATTAAGTGCTTTCCTTTGCGTGCGGAACTCGCGATAAACTTCATATGCGGCCCTCCCGGGCGCAAGCAAAAGGACTGGTTAGTGCCGCTCGCAATTTAGTTAGACAGTCTATTCAGTAGTCAGATTTCGGATTTGTAGATAGACGCTGCAGCATTTCCCCAGATAAAATCGACCAAAATTAACCTGTCCCTTATTGGCCGGTTTCCCGTGGGGCGGGCACTGATGAAGTTTATCGCGAGTTCCGCACGAACAGGAGGCCACTTAATGTGGCCTCCGTCGTGAGCAGGACTGTAGAGCAGGAAACTTCATCAGTGCCCGCCCCACGGGAAACCGGCGGGATAGACCAGTTCAGATGGGGCTTTGATGCATGGGTGGTCTGTTGTTGTGCAAATGGGTATCATACTGTAGTTATTGCATCGACTCTGCGATGCATGTTTGTACGTTCCCGACGGTCGGTTTGCCAGAAGCGCCCCGTCGGTTGTTCCAGACCCGTTTCGAAGAAAGGAAACCACACTAACCTATGGCAGCTAAAAAATCATCTCCCTTGAAGATCATCCCGCTCGGCGGCCTTGATGGCATCGGCAAGAACATGACGGTCTTCGAGTGCGGCGACGACATGGTGCTCGTCGACGCCGGTCTTATGTTCCCGGATGACTCCCAGCCCGGTATCGACCTGGTGCTTCCCGACTACACCTATGTTCTGGAGAACGAGGAGAAGCTCCGCGGTATCATCGTTACTCACGGCCACGAGGACCACACCGGTTCGCTTCCGTACCTGCTGCAGGACCTCAACAACAAGGTGCCCATCTTCTCGAGCAAGCTGACGCTTGGCTTTATCGAGGGCAAGCTTTCTGAGTTCCGCATCCGCGCACCCAAGTTCCGCGAGGTCAAGGGCGGCAGCCATGTCAACCTCGGCGGCATCTCGCTCGACTTCTTCTCGATGACGCACTCCATCCCCGGCGCTCTGGGCGTGTTCATCCGCACCAATCAGGGCACCGTTATGCACACCGGCGACTTTAAGCTCGACCAGACGCCCATCGATGGCGTTACGCCCGACTATGCCGCTATCAGCCGCTTTGCCAAGCAGGGCATCGACCTGCTGCTTTCCGACTCCACCAATGCCACGGTTCCCGGCTTTACCAAGTCCGAGGCCGAGGTTGGTCCCAACCTGTTGCACGCCATCAAGAACGCCCCGGGTCGCGTGTTCGTCGCGTCGTTCTCGAGCCACATCCATCGTCTGCAGCAGATCTGCGATGCCGCCCGCAAGTGCGGCCGTAAGGTCGTTGTGACCGGTCGCTCCATGCTCACGAACACCCGCGTGGCGCGTGAGCTGGGCTACCTCAACATCGATGACGCCGATATCATCGATGCCTTCGATATCGATAACCTGCCCGACGATAAGATTGTCGTCATGTGCACCGGTTCGCAGGGCGAGCCGCTGTCGGCCCTGTCCCGCATGGCCAATGGCGAGCACAAGACGCTCTCCATCCACGAGGGCGATACCGTTATCCTTTCGGCAACTCCTGTTCCTGGCAACGAGAAGGCCGTCCAGCAGGTCGTCAACAGCCTGGCCAAGCTCGGCTGCGACGTGTGGGATAAGAACCGCGCTCTCGTCCACGTCTCGGGTCACGGTAGCCAGGAGGAGCTCAAGCTCCTGATGGCCATGGCCAAGCCCACGTACTTTATGCCGGTTCACGGTGAGGCCGTGCATCTGCGCGCCCATGCGCAGCTGGCCCGCAAGATGGGCATCAAGGACGATCATATCTTTATCCTCGATAACGGCGACACGCTCGAGATGCGCGGTGGTATCGTCAAGCGCGGTACGCCCGTCGAGTCCGGTGTCGTTTACGTCGACGGCCTGCGTATCGGCGATACCGACCCCATCGTCCTGCGCGATCGCCAGAAGCTCGCCAACGACGGTATGGTCACGGCCGTTGCCATCGTCTCCCTCAAACACAAGAAGATCGAGGCCATCGAGTTCTCGGGCCGCGGCGTCTCGTTTGCCATCGACGACCAGTTCTCCGAGGATGCCTCCGCGTCCATTATGAAGACGATCGAGAAGGGTAAGTTTAGCTTTACCAGCAGCGGTTCCGATGCCATTCGCAAGGCCGTGCGCGATTCGCTCTCTAACTTTATCTGGAGCCGTACGCGCACCCGTCCGATGATCATCCCGGTCGTCATGGAGGTTTAGTTTGGCGCGCGGATCTGCACAAAACGCCAAAGGCAATAAGGCCAATAACCAACCGGCATCTGCTAAGGGTGCCGGTTCCCATCTGCGTGCCAATAAGGGCCACGAGTCCGAGTTTGATGAGTTTGAGCCCCTGGTCGAGCCTTCGGCCAATCGCGATATCGCCGGTGTGGTCATCGCCGTTTTGGCGATCGCGTCCTTCATTGCCGTGATCTCTCCGGCAACAGCGCCCGTGACGGCTGCGGTTGCCGGTTTCTACCACCTGGGCTTTGGTCTGGGCGCCTACGTGCTGCCGATCGTCATCTTGCTGTTTGCCGCCACGCTCTTTTTGGGTGAGGACTCGCCGCTCAACGTGCGCTCTGTTGCGGGCGGCGCCTTGGTCTTTATCGCCGTCGTCTCCATTCTTTCGCTGATGGTGCCGGGCACGAGCGATTCGTGCGACCTTATGTTTACGCCGCAGAACCTTTCCGTGTCGGGCGGCTACATTGGCGCCTTTATCGCAAGTGCCTTGCAAAACGCCTTGGGTAAACCTATCGCCATGGTTGTCTTGCTGGGGCTTGTCGTCGTTGGTTTGGTCATTATCGGCTTTTCGGTGGGTGGCGTTTTGCGCTCCGCACGCGATCGCGCTGCCGATTTTGCCGAGCGTCGACGTGCCGATGTCAATGCGAGCCCGTGGGGCGATGAAGAGGCCCTGTCTGTTCCCGGCGTCGCTCGTCCGCACCTGAGCATTTTGCGCCAGAAGGGGACTGACGCCGCGGTGACCACGGTCATGGGTGGCGATGTCGACCCGGTTTTGGATGACGACGAGGACGATGACCCGTTTGTCGACGTATCCGAGTCGGTTGAAGCCGAGCGGGCCAAGACCACGCTGCTGCCGCGCCGTCATGCCAAGAAGGGCAAGACGGTTCCCAAGCTCAATACGAGTGAGCCCGACCCGTCTTGGTCCGATAGCGAGATTGAGCTCACCGAGGGCGATGACGAGGACGACGAGGCTCCGATTGAGACCGCAAAGACAACTTTGCTGCCGCGTCGCCATGCAAAGCGCGGCCAGGTCACCGGACAGCTTTCGATGGAGGACGATCCGGACAAGGTTGACGAGTCCGAGCCGCCGTTTGCCGTGAACCCTGTTTCGGCCGCACCTCAGATTCCCGACTTCTTAAAGCATCCCAAGGTTGCCGATGCGCCTGCCACGAGTGCTGTCGAATCGGCTGCGGCTCGTGATGGGGGAGCGGACGGCGGCGCCGCAGATAACGAGGGCGAAGAAGAGGACGGCCTCAAGCTTCCGCCACTCGAAATCCTGCATGCCAACCCGCAGTCGGCTTCCGCTGCGTCTTCGGACAAGGAGCTGGAGCAGACCGCTGAGTCACTGCAATCCACCTTGCTTGAGTTTGGCCGCAGTGCCCGCGTGGTCGGCTGGATCGCCGGCCCCACGGTGACGACCTTTAAGCTGCAGCCCGGTGAGGGCGAGCGTGTGAGCAAAATCTCGAGCCTCGAGGACGATATCGCGCTTTCGCTCGCTGCCCAGTCGGTGCGTATCTTTGCCCCGATCCCCGGCACCTCGCTCGTGGGCATCGAGATTCCCAACCGCAAGCGCCAGAACGTCAATCTGGGCGACGTGCTGCCCTATGTGAAGGGCGGTCCGCTCGAGCTCGCTATCGGCCGTGACGCCGAGGGCACGCCGGTCGTCGCCGACCTCGCCAAGATGCCTCACCTGTTGATCGCCGGTACCACGGGTTCCGGTAAGTCGGTCATGATCAACTCCATCATCACGACCTTGCTCATGCGCGCCCTTCCCGAGGACGTTCGCCTGATTATGGTCGACCCCAAGCGCGTCGAGCTTGCGGGCTATAACGGTCTGCCGCATCTCTATGTGCCCGTGGTGACCGAGCCTAAGCAGGCCGCGAGCGCTCTGCAATGGGCTGTGTCCGAGATGGAGCGTCGCCTGAAGGTTTTCGAGCGTCTCAACGTGCGTAAGATCTCGACCTACAATGAAAAGCAGGCCGCCGGCGAGTTTGAGCATTACGACAACCCGCCGCAAAAGATGCCCTACCTGGTCATCATCATCGACGAGCTTTCGGACCTGATGATGGTCGCCGGTAAGGATGTCGAGGCCTCGATCGTGCGTATTGCACAGCTGGGCCGTGCCGCCGGTATTCATCTTATCGTGGCCACGCAGCGCCCCAGCTCCAACGTGGTGACGGGCCTCATCAAGGCTAACATCACCAACCGCATCGCCTTTAACGTCGCCACGGGCATCGACTCGCGCGTCATCATCGACCAGATGGGCGCCGAGAAGCTCACCGGTTTGGGCGACATGTTGTTCTCCAAGGTCGACTGGGGCAAGCCCCGCCGTATCCAGGGCTGCTTTGTCTCGGATGATGAGATCAACGAGATTGTTGAGTTCGTCAAGTCGCAGAGTGAGCCAGACTACCACGAGGAGATCCTGTCTGCCGTGGCGCCCGCTTCCATGTCCATGGCGGGTGGCGGAGGCATTGTCCGCACCGGAGTAGCCGAGCCGCAAGACGATGATCCACTCATTTGGGAAGCCGCCCATATTGTGGTGGAATCGCAGCTTGGCTCCACATCTGGCCTGCAACGTCGTCTGAAGGTTGGCTATGCGCGTGCCGGGCGTATTATGGACATGCTGGAAGAAAAGGGTGTCGTCGGCCCGCCCGACGGTTCCAAGCCGCGCGAGGTCCTGTTGGACGAGGAGGGGCTTGCCGCGCTGGAATCTGTCGACGCCGAGATGGCACGTGAAGATCGTGAGTTTGGAGGATTCTGATGGCTGCACGCTTTGGTGACATGCTGCTCGAGCAGCGTCGCCGAATGGGCCTTTCCATTCAGCAGGTCGCCAACACCATCAAAATCAGGCCGCAGATCATCGAGTTTTTCGAGACCGGTAACTTTGCTTCGATGCCGCCGCGCGGCTATGCGCAGGGCATGATTTCGAGCTATGCTCGTTTTTTGGGCCTCAATCCGCGCGAGGTCGTCAATGCCTACTTTGACGACCTGATGGCATACGAACGCGAGACGTCGCAGCAGGGCGGTCGTTTTCAGGACGCCGCCGGCTACGTCAATTCGCGTTCCTCTGTCGATAACGGGCGCTTCCTGATGGTTCAGGGTGGTCGCTCAACGCGTTATGGTCAGCGTCCGCAGCAGGCTGGCTATATTACCGAGACGGGGTCCAGTGAGGAAATCCGTTCTCAGCGCGATCGTTTCCGCAGCACGCCTATGCCCGACGATCGTGCGCTTCCCGCTGCCCGCGGTGTGGTGCGCGATCCCCGTGTCGGCTACGGAGATGGCGGCTATTCCGATCGTGGCTACCGTGGTGTCTCTGCCGGTCGTGCTCTCGGCGGCTATGCGGACGCCGATGCCACGCAGGTGACGCCGCGTCTTCGCTCTCAATCACAGCCGTATGGCCAGCGCTCTTCGGCTCCGCGTGCGGGCCAGCGTGGCTATCAAGGCCGCGGTGAACTTGCGCCCCGCTCGGGTCAGCGCAGCCTTCAGGGCCAGGGTGGCTATCGCGGCCGTTCCGACAGCAATCGTGGTCGTATGCCTCAGGGAGGCGGCCGCAGCAGTTCCAGTCGTGGACGCGGCGGTTCCCGTACTCCTCAAAACAACGGTCTCGATCCGCGTATCGTCTACGCCGGCATCGGTGCCGTGGCGTTGCTGCTGATCGTGCTCATCGTGGTACTTCTGCGCGGCTGCGCATCTTCGACGCCCGAGACCACGCCCGAGACGCCCGCTGTTACCAAGACGACGACCAAGAAGTCTTCTAAGAAGACTGAAACGGTCGACGAGGACGAAGACACCGATGAGGCGACGGATGAGTCGACCGATTCGGACGCCACCAAGACGACGGCTAAAAAGGAAGAAAACGAGGTAACGAAGGTCAAGGTCTCCGTTGCCAAGGGAAAGACCGCCTGGATTGAGGTCAAGGTCGATGGCAAGTCGGTCTATGGCGCCCAGGCGACTGGCCCCTTTGAGCAGGAGTACACGCCTGAGTCCTCGATCGAGATCACCACGTCCAAGCCTTCCGATGTCACCGTTACCAAGAACGGCGAAAAGGTCCGTTACGATACCAAGACCTCGGGCGTGGCGCGTGTGACGATCACCGTTCCCAAGAAGGAGACGACTGGTTCCGAGAATGGTGAAAGTTCTGATGGTACCGACACCACCGATGGTACCGACACCACCGACGGCACCGATGCCCAGTCCACGGATGGCGCCGATACCGCAACTGACGGCCAGACGCCCACCGATTCTACCGACTATTCGTACGATAGCTACTAAGCCGCTCGTACGCGAAAGGAAACATCATGGCTAAAGATTCCAGCTTCGACGTCGTGTCCGAGGTCAACATGCAAGAGGTCGACAACGCCTTCCAGCAAACCACGCGCGAGATTTCCCAGCGCTATGACCTGAAGGATTCCGGCGCCACGATCGAGCTTTCGAAGGGCGACAAGCTCTTTACGATCAACGCCCCGGCCGACTTTGTCTCCAAGCAGATTATCGACGTGCTGAGCTCCAAGCTCATCAAGCGCGGCATCGACCTCAAGGCTGTCTCGTGGGATGCTCCGCAGGCGGCATCGGGCGGCACCGTTCGCGTGCTCGGCCATATCGTCGAGGGTATCGACCAGGCGACCGCCAAGAAGATCAACAAGGACATCAAGGACCAAAAGCTCAAGGTCAAGGTGACTATCGAGGCCGACAAGCTGCGTGTTTCCTCTGCTTCGAAGGACGCGTTGCAGACCGTGATCCAGTTCCTGCGCGACCAGGACTACGGCCAGCCGCTGCAGTTCACCAACTACCGCTAATATCATTCGAAAGGACTGCTCTCCAACATGGATACACCGTTGGGCTCCGTGCTCTACATCACCCTCGGGTGCGCTAAGAACGAGGTTGACACCGACCGCATGCGTTCTCTTTTGACCGCCGCGGGCTACGAGGAGGCATTCGACCCGCAGGATGCCGATATCGCCATCGTCAATACATGCTCGTTCCTCGCCTCTGCAACGTCCGAGAGCATCGAGACCACGCTCGAGCTCGCCAACGAGGTTCAGGACGGCGTTCGTTCTTGCCCCATCGTCATGTGCGGCTGTGTGCCGTCGCGCTATGGCGACGATCTGCCCGATGAGCTGCCCGAGGTCGCTGCCTTTGTGAAGGCCGACGAGGAGGATGGCATCGTGGCGGTCATCGATGGCGTGCTGGGCGTCGAGCGCGAGATTGCCGCCTATATTCCGCAGGTCAAGCGCACCGTCGAGGGCGCTGTCGCCTACGTCAAGATCTCCGATGGCTGCAACCGCTTCTGTAGCTTCTGCATGATCCCGTATATCCGCGGTCGTTATCACTCGCGCAATGCCGAGAGCATTATCTCCGAGGTACGCGACCTGGTTGCCGGCGGTGTGCGCGAGATCGTGCTGATCGGCCAGGACACGGGTATTTGGGGCACCGACTTTGCCGACGAAGACGTCACCGATGGCTCGCCGCGCAATCTGGCGCAGCTGCTGCATGCCGTCGCCGAGGCCGTGCGCCCGCACAACGTCTGGGTCCGCGTGCTCTATCTGCAGCCCGAGGGCATGACCGACGAGCTTATCGATACGATTCGCGATACGCCCGAGGTGCTGCCTTATATCGATATCCCCGTGCAGCACTGCGACGCGCGCATCCTCAAGGCTATGCGCCGTTCTGGTTCGCGCCAGGAGCTCGAGGACCTGTTCCGTGATCTGCGTGAGCGTATCCCCGGCATTGTGATCCGTTCCACAGCCATGGTCGGCTTCCCGACCGAGACCGACGACGAGTTCCGCGACCTTATCGACTTTATGGACACCGTCGGCTTTGACTACACGAGCGTCTTTGCCTACTCGCAGGAGGAGGGCAGCCTGGCCGCTAAGATGGAGGGTCAGGTCGATGAGGAGGTCAAGCTCGAGCGCGCCCAGGAGGCCATGGACCTGGCCGAGTCGCTCGGTTTTGCCGCCACCGCCGCACATGTGGGCGAGCGCGCCCAGGTGATCGTCGACGGCATCGAGGAGACCGAGGACGGCGCCGAGCTGATCGGCCATGCTTGGTTCCAGGCGCCCGATTCCGATGGCGCGGTGCACTTGGACGCCAGCGAGGCGTCCGTGGGCGATATTCTGACGGTCGAGTTTACCGATAGCTTCTGCTATGAGCTTATCGGCCATGTTGTGGAGTAGGAGAGCATCGTGGCAAACGAGAGCAATAAGGAACTGACGAGTGTTTGGACGCCCGCCAACATCGTGACGTGTGTGCGCATCGTCTTTATCCCGGTGTTCATGATCGTGTCGGCGCTTTCTCACACGAGTGTTGCCGGTACAGATTGGAGCACCTTCGACGGCCCGCTCGCCGCTGCAGCCTTCATTCTGTATGTTATCCTGTCGTGCACCGATAAGGTCGACGGTTATCTGGCGCGTTCGCGCAATGAGATTACCGACTTCGGTAAATTCTTGGACCCCATTGCCGACAAGCTGCTCGTGTTCTCGGCCTTGCTGCTGTTCTTGGACTTTGGCGCCGTGTCGGTTTGGTCCGTGTTCATCATCTTGTTCCGCGAGCTGTTGGTAAGCGCCCTGCGCATGGTTGCGAGTGCCGCCGGCGTGGTCGTTGCCGCCGATAAGCTTGGCAAGTACAAGACGGCGACCACGATGGTCTCCATCTGCGGTTACCTGTGCGTCTTTGCGATGGCCGGCTTGCACCATGGCCCGCTGGCGCTGACGCTCGGCATCTACTCGGTGTCGCGCTTCCTGTACGCCGTTGCCGTTGTCCTGACCGTTATCTCGGGCGCCCAGTACTTCTGGAACTGCCGCAAGATCGTCTTTTCGGTCTAGGTTCTGGTGGGTATGACGGACTCTTTTGAGCAGATTTCCGCACATAACGAGGAGCTGGCGCGTCATATTGTCGAGCGCGCGAGCGCTCGGGGCGTGACGGTTTCGACGGCTGAGTCGCTGACAGCAGGTATGATTGCCTCGACGATTGCCGATATCCCGGGCGCCTCGGCGGTGCTGCGTGGCGGTGCGGTGACCTACTGCGATGAGATCAAGCATCGCGTTTTGGGTGTTGATCAGGAGACGCTCGACCGCTATACCGCGGTGTCGCATCAGACCGCGCGCGAGATGGCGGCGCGTTCGCTGGAGCTGTACCAGAGCGATATTGCAGTGAGCGCAACGGGTTATGCCGGCCCCGGCGGCGGCACTGAGGACGATCCGGCTGGCACTTTCTATATTGGCTGGGCGTATCGCGCGGCTGATGGGGAAGTGCCGGTCGTGGACTCTGTGCGCTGCCACTATGAGGGCGACCGTTCGTGTGTTCGTGCCCATGCGGTCGCGGAGGCATTGGGACGCATTGCCCTTGTGCTTAACTCTATGGAATAGACGTGTTTTAAGGGGCCTTCGGGCCCCTTAATTGTGGAGATAGGGACCCCTGACGAATTTAGCGTTTGCGCTGGTCATAGGTGTATTTTTGCCTTTCTTGTTCTTATTTGCCCCTTTGTGGTCAAGCATTTGGTCAGTGTTTGGTCGGCGTTTGGTTGGGTTTTGGAAAGACTGCCTGCATATGATTGGCCTGAACGGTTGACCACGAACAGCCGTTCGTTTATTATCGATGCAGGTTGTTAAGAGGAGGGCTATTCATGGCCAAGAATTCAGGTCCCGTACGTACCGTTCATGCTCGCACGACGGGTAAAGAGCGCGATGAGATGATCGCCACCACCAAGGCCGAGATCGAGAAGAAGTTCGGTCAAGGCTCCATCATGAGGTATGGTGACGGCGGCCCCGAGCTTGAGGTTGAGGCCATCCCCACGGGCGCTCTGGCACTCGATGCCGCTCTGGGTATCGGCGGTGTGCCGCGCGGCCGTATCGTCGAGATTTACGGTCCTGAGTCCTCCGGTAAGACGACGCTTTCGCTCGAGATCCTGGCCGAAGCCCAGGCAATGGGTGGCGTGGTGGCATTTATCGATGCCGAGCACGCGCTCGATCCCACGTATGCCGCGCGCATTGGCGTGGATATCGACGAGGTACTGATTTCCCAGCCTGATACGGGTGAGCAGGCGCTCGAGATTGTTGACATGCTCGTGCGTTCCGGCGCCATCGATGCCATCGTCGTCGACTCCGTCGCCGCGCTGACCCCGCGTGCCGAGATCGAGGGAGAGATCGGCGATACCACGGTCGGATTGCAAGCTCGCCTGATGAGTCAGGCGCTCCGCAAGCTCGCCGGCTCGCTGTCCAAGTCCAACACGACATGCATCTTCATTAACCAGCTGCGAGAGAAGATCGGCGTCATGTTCGGCAACCCCGAGACCACGACGGGCGGCCGCGCCCTTAAGTTCTTCTCTTCGGTGCGTATCGACATTCGCCGCATCGACAGCATTAAGCTTAAGGATGAGGTTATCGGTAACCGCGTGCGCGCCAAGGTCGTTAAGAACAAGGTGGCAGCTCCGTTCCGTTCTGCTGAGTTCGACATCATGTACGGTACGGGCATCTCTAAGGAGGGCTCGATTCTGGACATGGCTGTCGAGTGCGGCATTTGCAAGAAGATGGGCTCCTGGTTTGCCTATGGCGAGGACAAGCTCGGCAACGGTCGCGAGGCCGCCAAGGCGTTCCTGCGCGAACACCCCGATTGCGCCGACGAGATTGAGCATAAGGTCCGCCTTGCCTGCGGGCTTGAGTTTGATGACGATGCTCCGTCCGAGGTCGAGCTGACCGATCAGCCTGCGCCTGAGGAGTTTGACGAGCTTTACGCCATCGATGGTTCCGCCATGCTCGATGACGACGAGTAGCGGTTACGCTCATGTCGTATACGGTGACCGAGGCCACGGTCGTCTTTCCCGATAAGAAGGCGGCCTCCTCGTTCTCGAGCGGGTATGCGTCCAAAAAGCCTTGCGCACATATCGATTGTGAGCTTGAGGGCGGTTTTGAGCGGTCCATTTGGATTCCCGTGCGGGTTGCGCGCCTGTATGTCAAAAATCGCCCCGATCTTCCCTGTGATTGGGATAACTTTCGTGAAGCGGTGCAGCTCATCGAGCGTAAATGTGCACTTACCATGGTGACTGAGATGCTATCGCGACGCGACCATGCGACGGGTGAGGTCCGTGACAAGTTGGCACGCTACGGCTTTCGCCAGACCGCGATCGATTTCGCCGTCGAGCGCGCCACCGAGTATCGCTTTTTAGACGAGAACCGCTTTTGCTCGTACTTTATCGAGGAACGCAAGCGGCGCGGTTGGGGACAGCGTAAAATCGAGACCGAGCTCAAGCGCCGTCATGTCGTGCTCGATGACATTCCCGGTTATCCCGAGGATTATTTTGCCGTCGAAGACGATTTGGCGCGTGCGTCAGCCCTGCTCGCCAAGCGGCGTGTTCCAGAGACGCGCGGATTCGAAAAACTGGTTCGGTTTTTGATGGGCAAGGGCTTCTCGTATCACATCGCCGCCGATGCCGTTAAGGCACGTCTTAATGCCGAACGTGAGGAATGTGCGGTTTAGGCGTATGCGTTTTGTGGCCCTGCCGTTCACCGCGTTTTAGCCGCCGTGCTGGGGCCATTTATTTGACAGTTGTTGTGGTTCAACGTACGATAAACACTGTCATTTGCTTTGTGATATGTGCTCATCTGTGATGAGTTTGTTTATATGTTTATCTGTATCCGACCCGCATAAGCTGCGCCCATATTACTCAAATGTCGCGAGCCGTTCGTAAGGACGGTTCGCTTTGTTGTGTAACGAATCCATAAAAAGGAGTGAGCATGCCTATCATCGCAGCGCTCGTTGGCATCATTTTGGGTGCCATCGCCGCCATTGCCTACATGCGCACCGCCAAGCAGGGTAGTCTTCACGAGGCCGACGAAAAAATCCAGTCGGCACACGCACAGGCTGAGTCCCTGATCGGTGATGCTAAGCGTCAGGCCGAGACCCTCAAAAAAGAGGCTCTGCTCGAGGCTAAAGAGGAGATCATCAAGAACAAGCAGGCCGCTGAGGCCGAGGACAAGCAGCGTAAGAACGAGATTCGTACGCTCGAGAACCGCGTGATGCAGCGCGAGGAATCCCTCGATCGCCGCAACGACGCGCTCGACAAGCGCGAGCATCAGCTGTCCAGCCAGGCCGGTCAGGTCGAGAAGCGCTCCCGTGAGCTCGAGGAGCTCTGCGCAAAGCAGACCTCCGAGCTCGAGCGTATCGCCGACCTTACCCGCGAGGACGCCCACAAGGAGCTCCTCGATAAGGTTCGCGGCGAGGTCACCCACGAGGCCGCCACGATCATTCGCGAGTCCGAGCAGCAGGTTCGCGCCGAGTGCCACAAGACCGCCCAGGAGATTCTGTCTCTGGCGATTCAGCGCTGCGCTGCCGATCACACTGCCGAGGTCACCGTTACCTCCGTGCACATTCCCTCTGATGACCTCAAGGGCCGTATCATCGGTCGCGAGGGTCGCAACATCCGGACCTTCGAGCAGGTTTCCGGCGTCAACCTCGTGATCGACGACACGCCCGAGACCGTCGTTCTTTCGAGCTTCGACCCGGTCCGTCGTGAGACCGCCCGTGTCGCCCTCGAGAACCTCATCGCCGACGGCCGCATTCACCCTGCCCGTATCGAGGAGATGTATCACAAGGCCGCCGACCTGGTTCAGCAGCGCGTGCGCGAGGCTGGCGAGCAGGCTGCCTTCGATACCGGCATCCACGATCTGCACCCCGAGATCGTCAAGACCCTTGGTGCCCTGCGCTACCGTACCTCGTTTGGTCAGAACGTGCTTCAGCATTCCCTCGAGGTCTCTGATCTGTGCGGCGTGATGGCTTCCGAGCTTGGCCTGGACGTTGTGACCGCCAAGCGCGCCGGCCTGCTTCATGACCTGGGCAAGGCAATCGACCACGACGTCGAGGGCCCGCATGCCGTCATCGGCGCCGAGCTTGCCCGCCGTTATGGCGAGAAGCCCGTTATCGTCCACGCTATTGAGGCTCACCATGCCGATGTCGACCCCAACACGGTGCTCGATGTCCTGGTGCAGGCCGCCGATGCTGTCTCTGCCTCTCGCCCCGGTGCCCGTCGCGAGTCTGCCGAGAACTACATCAAGCGTCTTGAGAAGCTCGAGGAGATCGCCAACTCCCATGACGGCGTCGAACGTACCTATGCCATGCAGGCCGGTCGCGAGGTCCACGTCATGGTCCAGCCGGACAAGATCTCCGATGCCCAGTCCACGGTCCTGGCTCACGATATCGCCCATCAGATCGAGGAAGAGATGGAGTATCCCGGTCAGGTGCGCGTCGTCGTGATTCGCGAGAGCCGCGCTGTCGATATCGCTAAATAACATGAGCGACGCGAACGAGCTCATCTCATTTATCGCGTCGATGTCGGGGGAGGGCAACCTTCGCGTCGAGGAGAACCTTGGCGAGGGGTATGTCCGCCTCCGCGTTTCGGAGGCCGAGCGGCGCCAGGCTAAGCACGACATTCAGCATGTCGAGGACATCGTCATCGAAATGCTCCGTAATGCTCGCGATGCCGGCGCCGACAAGGTCTATCTCGCCACGACCAAGGAAGACGGCGTCCGCACGCTTGTCTTTCTGGATAACGGTTCGGGCGTTTCGCAGGATATGCAAGAGCGAATCTTTGATGCCCGCGTTACCTCCAAGCTCGAGAGCATGAAGATGGACCGTTGGGGCGTTCACGGTCGTGGCATGGCATTGTTTTCGATCAAACAGAACACCGATGAGGCCCGTGTGGTCACGTCCGGTGTCGATCTTGGTTCAGCCTTTAAGGTGAGCGTCGCGGCCGACCGCCTCAGTGAGCGTGCCGATCAGTCCAGCTGGCCCCAGGCCGTCAAGGATGAGGACGGACGTTATGTCTGTGCCCGCGGTCCGCATAATATTATTCGCGCTGCTTGTGAGTTTGCGCTCGAGGAGTTACGCGGTTGCGATGTCTATCTTGGTTCTCCGTCCGAGATTGCCGCGACCCTTTATGCTCAGGCGTCAAGTCGGCTCGATACGTCTCGTCTCCTGTTCATTGACGACGAGAGCGAGCTTCCGGTTGTCGATCGTTTAGGCCTTGCCTCTGATGCCGAGGACTTTATCCGTATCTGCTCAGGTTTGGGTCTTGAGATGTCCGAGCGCACGGCACATCGCATTTTGGCAGGGCAGATTAAGCCCGTTCGCGGTGTGACCGCGCGTCTGCTGCGCGAGCGTGATTCGTCTTCGCATGCGCCGGCTCCCGTCGATCTTGCAAAGGATCGTCGTGGGCTACGTATTGCCAAGGATGATATGGCACAGTTTTCGCGTGCTGTGGAGCGCGACTTTAATTACCTTGCCGCCCGGTACTATCTCAACCTTTGCGGTGACCCAAAGATTCGCGTTTCGCGTGATCGAATCACCGTGACCTTCGATCTTGCCAAAGAGGAATAGTGCCTTTACCGAGTCCACTCGGTACGATAAAGTTATTGCAGTTAAAACGTACTTTTAAACGCAGGAGTTTCTTCATGGATTGCCTGAAGGTATCAAGCAAATCATCGCCCGCGTCCGTTGCCGGCGCCATCGCCGGCATGGTCAAGGACGGTGTACCCGTCAACATCCAGTGTGTCGGCGCCGGTGCGGTCAACCAGGCCATTAAGGCCGTGGCTATCGCGCGCGGTTTTTTGATTCCAACTGGTTTTGATATTTCCTGCGCGCCCGTGTTCTCCGACATCCTCATTAACGGGGAGTCGCGCACGGCCATCCGCCTTTCTATCTACGTTCACCAGATCAATCGAGCTGCTATGGATAACGTCGTCATGGATGATGTTAAGCCCGTGGCATAGCTTCTGATTGCCTCGTTTAGCTCCCCATCGTTAGGACTTATGCACATGGACCAGCGTTCTGTACGCGATATTCTTGCCGGCAAAACCTACTTTATCCGCACCTTTGGCTGCCAGATGAATCAGCACGACTCTGAGCGCGTGAGCGGTCTGCTCGATTCGTATGGTTGCCTCATGGCGCTCGATCCCGAGCATGCCGATATTGTTGTCTTCATGACATGCTGCGTGCGCGAGGCCGCCGATACTCGCCTGTACGGTCAGTGCAATTCCTGCAAAAGCCTGCCGCCTTCGCCTTCGGGCAAGCGCGTGGTTGCCGTGGGCGGCTGCATCGCGCAGCGCGATGGCGAGGGCCTGCTTACCAACGTCGATAACGTCAATGTCATTTTTGGCACGCATTCCATCGCACATGTGGCCGAGCTCATTGCCGAGGCGTTCCTTGACGGCAAGCGTCATATCCGCACCAATGAGCATGAGGATACGGATGCCATGAGCATGCCGTGGCATCGCGAGACCCAGTATCACGCCTGGGTGCCTATCATGACGGGCTGCAATAATTTCTGTACCTACTGCATCGTGCCGTACGTGCGCGGTCGCGAAAAGAGCCGCCCCTTCGAGGAGATTGTCGACGAGGTGACCGGTTTGATACGCCAAGGCGTGCGTGAGATTACGCTGCTGGGCCAAAACGTTAACTCATATGGTCGCGATCTGTTTGGCAAGCCGCGTTTTGCCGATCTGCTGCGTGCCGTGGGCGATACGGGTGTGGAGCGCATCTTCTTTACGTCTTCGCATCCCAAGGACCTGCTGCCCGAGACCATCGACGCCATGGCCGAGACGCCTGCCGTTATGCCGCAGCTGCACCTGGCCGTCCAGTCAGGTTCGACGCGGATCCTCAAAGAGATGAATCGCCGTTATACACGCGAGGACTATCTGGGCCTTGTCGATCGCATTCGCAACCGCATGCCCGACATCGCGCTCTCGACCGACATTATCGTTGGCTTCCCGGGCGAGACTGAAGAAGACTTTGAGCAGACGCTCTCACTTGCCGAGACGGTCCGCTATGCTCAGGCCTATACCTTCATCTATTCCAAGCGCGCTGGTACCCCGGCCGCAGAGATTGACGATCCTACGCCGCATGAGGTTATTCTCGAGCGTTTCAACCGCCTGGTTAAGGTTATCGAGACCACGGCACACGAGTATAACCAGGGTGAGCTTCATACTGTGGTGCCGGCTCTCATTGAGGGAACGAGCAAAAAGAATGACGCGGTCCTGCTGGGCAAGAGTCCCAAGAATCAGACCGTGCATGCGCCTATCCCCGAGGGTTACAGCATCGACCAGCTTGTTGGCAAGATCGTTGATGTTGACGTTGACGTTGCCAAGACCTGGTATTTGTCCGGCTCCGTTGTGGGCGAGCCGCGCTAATGGTTTCTCCCGGGGCAGGTCTTTCCGCCGTTGCGATCGTCGGTCCGACGGCGGTAGGCAAGAGTGATGTTGCCGACCGTTTGGCCGCTCGTCTTTCGTCCGAAGTGCTGTCGTGCGATGCGATGCAAATCTATCGCGGCATGGACATCGGTACCGCAAAGATGTCGCCCGATGAGTGTACGGCGCCTTTGCGTCTAGTCGACATTGTAGAGCCGGGTGTGGCATATTCTGCTGCGCTTTATCAGGCTGACGCTCGCGCGCATGTTGAACGTCTCCTTGGTTTGGGTTGCCTGCCGGTTTTTTGCGGAGGTACGGGGCTGTATCTCAAGGCCGCCCTCGATGAGATGGACTTTCCCTCGGGTGAACTTGAGGACGATCGCCGTGCGGGCTATCAGGAGCTTGCCAAGCGTATTGGCGAGGAAGAACTGCATGCCCTGCTTGCCGAGCGCGATCCAGAATCAGCTGCTGTTATTCATCCCCATAACGTGCGACGTGTGATTCGCGCACTCGAAATGTACGATGATGGCGTTTCCTATGCGCAGCAAAAGTCGCAGTTTAGTGTTCCGCGCGAGCATTATCACGCTCTGTGGTTTGGTCTGGCGCGTAATCGCGAGGTGCTCTACGAGCGCATTAACCTGCGCGTCGATCTGATGTTTGAGCAGGGCCTTGTCGATGAGGTCCGCCGTCTTATGGCCCAGGGTCTGGGAGATGCCCTGACGTCGATGCAGGCAATTGGCTATAAAGAGATCATTGATGCTTTCAATGGCGTGATGAGCATGGATGAGGCCCGCGAACTCATTAAGATGCGTTCGCGTCGTTATGCCAAGCGTCAGCTTTCGTGGTTTAAGCGCGATGACCGTATCGTGTGGTTTGATATGGATGAATGTACGATCGATGAGGTCGTTGAGGATATCCTGCATCGTATTGAGGCTGCCTAATGGCCCGTTTCCCCCTTGTTCCCACGGCACCCGAGCCCGAGCGTGCCATTTTAGTTGGTGTTGAGTGGCGCGACAATGCATGGCCGCTCGATCGCTCGCTTGATGAGCTGGAGCGTCTTGCCCACACAGCTGGTGCCCGGTGCGTGGCACGCTTGTCGCAGCGTTTGGTAAAGCCGTATCCTAAATCGTTTATCGGTTCCGGTAAGGTTGAAGAGCTGTGCGGCCTGGTGCATCGCATGGATGCCGATGTCGTTATTTTTGACGACGACCTGACCCCCTCGCAGCAATCCTATTTGGAGAAAGCCGTGGGCGAGCCGGTAAAGATTATCGATCGTACAGCACTGATCCTGGATATCTTTGGCCTGCATGCTCAGACGCGTGAGGGACGCCTGCAGGTACAGCTGGCACAGCTTCAATATTTGTTGCCTCGCCTGCGTGGCATGTGGAGCCATCTCGCCAAGGAGCAGACGCGCGGCGGCATCGGCTCACGTTTTGGTCAGGGCGAAAGTCAGCTCGAGGTCGACCGTCGCCTCATTCGTAATAAGATCGCTGCGCTTCGTCGTGAGCTCAAGCAGGTTGAACAGCGTCGCGATGTTCAATCCAAGAGTCGCATTGAGTCACCGGCGTTTCGCGTCGCGTTAGCCGGTTATACCAATGCCGGTAAATCGACGTTACTCAATCGTCTGACCGGCTCTACGGTACTTTCGCAGGACAAGCTGTTTGCTACGCTCGACCCGACGACGCGTTCGTATCGCCTTCCCGGCGGTCGCGGCATGACGATTACCGATACCGTCGGCTTTATTCAAAAGCTGCCCCATGGTCTGGTCGATGCCTTTAAATCGACGCTGTCCGAGGTTTTGGGTGCCGATCTAATTCTCAAAGTCGTAGATGCGTCTGACGAGGACTATGAGCGGCAGCTGGAGGCTGTCGACCGCGTGCTTGATGAGATCGGCGCCGGAGAGCGTTTAACGCTGACCGTATTCAATAAAATCGATCTTCTCGATAGCGTTGATCGATTGAGTTTCCGTCGTCGCTATCCGGAAGCCGTTCTGTTCTCGGCCCAAACGGGCGAGGGGCTCGACGATCTCGTTGATCGCATTGCTCGCGAGGCAGCTGCCACCGATGTGTTGCTTTCCGCTGATATTCCGTATCGCGAGGGCGCTCTCATCACGCTGGTGCATGAGCAGGGAACCCTTCTGCATGAGGAATATCTCGAGGACGGTGTTCGCATTGTGGCGAAGTTGCCGGCTCGTATTGCACCGCGGCTCGAGCGTTATCGCACCGAGTAGACGAGCTCCAAAATGCCCAGAATGATGGGCTGATGCAGCAGATAAAAGGGGAGTGCGTGACGTCCAAGGCCGGCGAGCACCGGCAGGGGGTTGGCGTAGGCCCAGCTGGGGACGGTCTTATCGATTCCCTGCGCTATGTGTGCGGCGAAGTATCCTGCAAGATACATAAAGATAAACGGGATGATGGGGTAGTAATCACCTGAGACAAACCCAGGGCTCGGAAATCCCAGCCACGCCAGGTAGGGGACAGGGTAGATCGTTTTGGGGATGCTCCAGGTGAGGGCGAACAACACAAGGCATAGGGGCATGCCCCATCTCGCCGTTATCTTCTTAAGGACGGGATCGGTCAACGCCACGATGCCGGTGCATGCGGCCATGCAGTAGATGATGCCAAAATTAACCGAATCGTCGAATGAGACAAGTGTTGTTGCCAACCAGACAACGAGTGCTGCTAAGGCGTATTTGGCGGCACGTTTGATATTGTTGCGCGAAAGAGTGCACATCCAACCCGCGATAAACAAAAATACCCAGCTGATGCTGGCGCGCCAGACGTCTTGAAAGACAGTCTGGGTAAACCAAGGCATATCCCAGCCGTACAGGTAGGCGAGATCATAGCAAGCGTGAAAACCTGCCATAGAAATCATCGTAAACCCGCGGACGGTATCAAAGATGGTTATGCGTTTTTGCATTACGAGAACCGGCGCATCAAGCCGACGACTTTGCCCAGGATAACGGGATTCGTTGCATAGATAGGTTCCATGGTGTCGTTCTCGGGCTGCAAGCGCACACGCCCCTGCTCCTTGTAGAACGTCTTGACGGTCGCCGAACCATCAATCATGGCCACGACAATTTCGCCGTTCATGGCACTCTTTTGTTCACGGACGATGATGTAATCGCCATTGAAGATGCCGACATTGATCATTGAGCTCCCATGCACCTCAAGGATAAAGGAACCCTGATCAGTGGCGATTTCGGTCGGGATAGTAAACGTGTCTTCGATATTCTGCTCGGCCAGAATGGGAATCCCAGCCGCGACGCGACCAACGAGCGGTAGCGAGACCGTTCCGCGAGGTGCGGTGGGCTCGTCAGATTTGGAAATTGAGACAGAGGAACCATCCTCGTTAAAGAGTTCCAGGGCGCGCGGCTTGGTGGCATCGCGCTTGAGTAGCCCGCGCGCCTCCAGGGCAGAGAGATGGGCGTGCACGGTGCTGGGGGAGGAAAGGCCCACGGCAGAAGCCATCTCGCGCACGCTGGGCGGATAACCCTTCTCCTGCTGATATTCCTTGATGAAGTCGTAAATTTGCTGCTGACGCTTGGTAATTTTGCGAGCCATCAGGGCATCCTCTCTACCCATGTCAAACAAATGTTCGAATTTTGCTTGACAGGAACAACTGTTCGAAGATAATAATAACCGAACATTCGTTCTCGCGCTAGACATTTTTGTCCGCGCGGCTTGATAAAACTGTTCTCAGCAAAACACGCGAGAGGAGAACATGATGAACGTAACGAATATGGTCCAGGGAAACCTCGCCCTTAAGCTCGAGACGCCTGCAGAACCCACTTTTACGGTTGTTCAGGGTGGCCGCTCCGGCTTTCAGCCTTTGACCGTAAAGCCTGCGCGCAATCAGCAGGCTGTAGTCGCGCCGGGCCGCGTTGCCCCGAAGGTTCCGACGATTGTCGCCGTCGCCGTTGCGCTTACGCTCTTCTTTGTCCTCGCTACGTCGGTCTTTAGCGCTCGTCATGCCGCGTATGCCGAGTCCGTTTCCAACATTACCTACGAGACCATTCGCGTTCAGCCTGGCGATTCTCTTTGGTCGCTTGCCGAGGAATATCCAATCGAAGGCCTTTCCACGCAAGAGACTTCCGACATGATCCGTAGCGTCAATCATCTGGAGCATGGTTCGCTCGCCGCCGGTGCGCATCTTAAGGTTCCTGATCGTTCGTAATCATTATCGCGCTGCGCATGGTACCCTTGTTATCGTTTAAGAGGAGGTACCATGCGCTGTCCCAAATGCGGCAAGGCACATACCCGCGTCGTTGATTCCCGTATGCAGGAGTCAAATAACACCATTAAGCGTCGTCGCGAATGTTGCTCGTGTAACTACCGCTTTACAACGTTCGAGCGATGCGAGGACCCTATCGAGGTCATTAAGTCAGACGGAACCAAGCAGCGGTTCGATCGCAATAAGCTGCTCGTCGGCTTGATGCGAGCCACCATCAAGCGCGATATCGACACTAAGAAGCTCAATGAGATTATCGATGACATCGAGGTCGAGCTGCGCTCTCGCACGCTGACGGCCGTCACGTCCCATGAGTTGGGTGACATGGTGCTCAAGCGCTTGGCCAAGATCGACAAGGTTGCGTACATCCGCTTTGCCTCGGTCTACCGCGATTTCAAAGACGTCGATGAGTTTCTGCAAGAGCTCGACAAGCTAAGGTGATTCCATGTCCAACATTACCGTCAACATAAAGCGTCTCGATCCCACCGTCGAGCTTCCCAAATACGCCCATCCCACTGATGCCGGCTTGGATTTGCGCTCCAACGAGGACTGCGTCCTGAAGCCCTTCGAACGCCGTCTGGTCTCTACGGGGCTGGCCATCGCCCTGCCCGATGGCTACGCCGGCTTCGTCCAGCCCCGCAGCGGCTTGGCCATCAAGCAGGGCCTGTCTATAGTCAATACGCCGGGCCTCATCGACGCCCACTACCGAGGAGAACTCAAGGTTATCCTCATCAACCTGGATCCCTCCATTAACATTCAAATCAATAGAGGCGACCGCATAGCCCAACTCGTCATCCAAGAAGTCCCCACGGTCAACCTTATAGAAGTAGAAGAACTAGACGAAACCGACCGAGGCAAAGGAGGCTTCGGCTCCAGCGGCATCGCCTAGGGCGCTCGTATCCCTCCCGCCCGGGGCTTACCTATATCATTCCATGCTCAAACATTCTCGCGTCGCTTCGCTCGCTGCGAAACTGCGCGTGGAACGATATGTGTGAGAGGCAGGCGGGCGGTTACTCGCTTGAAAGCAATAATCAATCTTTTTGATATGCCGGTGCGACAAAGGAACAGTCCCTTTGTCGCACCGGCTAACTGCATTTGGTTACTTTGGTTTGCCTTTGCAGCTTCTAATAATAGGGGGATCCGGCGCAGCTGGTGGTGCGTAAACGCAGCTGACCGGCCCGACCCGCCTATATATCGTCCCACGCGCAGTTTCGCAGCGCAGCGAGAATGTTTGAGCATGGGATGATATATAGGCGGGTCGGGCCGGTCAGCGGACAGTAAATCACTACCTGATATGCGCGGGTTTTCCGCCCCAGTAGAAGCGGCAGAAGGCTCGTTTGCGCTTTTGGGGTTTGCCTACGAGCTCCATGGTTGCGATGGCTATGTCTTCGGCTGCGTGGGGGCGGCGTAGTACTTCGCCGTTGATGAGTAGGGCTTTGAGTGATTCGGGATGGTCGTGCAAGTGACGTAGGGTAACAATGAGTTCTCGTGCCGTGGTGACGTGCATGCTGGCGCCCATGCCGGTGAGCATCGTGGTGTTGGCCTTTTCCTGGCCGTATGATTTGCCCAGCAGGATCATCGGCAGATGTGCGCATAGGCACTCGGTGACGGTGAGTCCGCCCGATTTGAGAATTGCCAGGTCGCAGCCGTGCATAAGCGCTGCCATATCATCGACATAGTCAAGAACCGTGACGTTCTCGAGTTTCATGGCCTCGAAGAGCGTTTTGAGGCGGGCGGCGTATTCCTTATCCTTGCCCGGCAAAAAGACAAAGTGCATGTCTTCGAAGCTGCGAAGGAAGGGGAGGGTGCGGTCCATCTCCGCGCGAAAGCGAACGTACGGTTGAGGCAAGCTGGCACCGGCCATTACCAGCACGACGGTCTTGTCGGTGGGGAGGTTGAACTTAGCTAGCTCTTCTTCGCGATCGTAATCCGTGTCGAATCCGGCGCGAATAGGAATGCCGGTAATGCGAATCTTTGTCTCGAGCACCTTGCGCGGACGCAGCGTTTCGGCCATAAATTCGTTGGCAACACAGAACAAATCGGTGTCCTTGTGGGGCCACCATCCCTCGACTTCGTAGTCGGTCGGTACGCAGATGACCGGATAATCGATACCCGTAATTACGCGGGCGCCCACGGCAACATTGGCTGCTGTGATGTGCGTTGCAACCACGGCTATGGGCCTGCGGCTACGAATATATTCGTTGAAGGCGGGGAACATAATTCGCGACCATGCCGTTCCGCCACCCCAGAGAAGATGTCCCGTAAGCGTATATCGCCAGGTCAGGTCGTAAATGGGGCGCGTGGCTCCCGTAAAAGAAGCCGCGGTCTTATTACCGTCGAATTTAATACGTCCAAAATCAAGGATATCGAGCACTTCAATCTCAATATCCTCGGGGATGCCATTGGTGCCGCGGATGAGGTCGAATGCCTGCGCAATCGCATTTGCGGCGGCCTTGTGGCCCGAGCCAACGGAGGCGTGCACGATGGTCACGAGAGGTTTTTGCTGAGCCAGGAGCGTGGTTTGCTCCGATTGGGGAGTGCTGTACGTGAGCAGGGGAGCGTCGTCACTCGTCTGCGCCTGGTCCATCGATAACTCCCCTTCAGCTTTGTAATACGGATTTATCATTGTAGTGCATGAGTGTCACGTTCACGTAAATTTGGGTATGAGCGCAAAGAACGACAACGTTTCGACGAAAGGACGCTTCATGACTACCGATAAGCCGATCGATGTTGCGATTATCGGTGGCGGCCCCGCGGGCTATGCTGCCGCTATTTATGCTGCGCGTGCCAACCTGACGACGACCGTGATTGAGCAGGGCATGTCGGGAGGGCAGATCGCCACAACCAATGAGGTCGAGAACTATCCGGGTTTCCCGCTCCTGAGTGGAGCCGAACTCGGCGAGCGTTTTCAGCAGCATGCAGAGGGCCTGGGAGCACAGGTTACATGGAGCATGGTTACGGGTATCGATTACGATGCCGATGCAGCGTTGTTTACGGTGCATCACGATATGGGCGATACGCTGGCCTCGAGCGTTATCGCTTGCATGGGTGCCACGCCGCGTCCGGCAGGTTTCGCAGGCGAGGATACGTATCGCGGTCGTGGCGTTTCATATTGCGCAACATGTGACGGCATGTTTTTCCGCGGCAAGCAGGTTTTTGTAATCGGTGGTGGCAATTCGGCATGCGAAGAGGCGCTGTTCCTGTCCGACATTGCCAGCAGTGTGACCATCGTGCTGCGCCGCGACCAGTTCCGTGCGCCCGATGGTGTTGTTCAGAAAGTACTCGCAAAGGACAATATTACAGTTAGGTACCAAACTAGTATTGTGGAGCTATCGGGCGAAGCCATGCCAACGACGATTACCTTTAAGGACAATGCATCTGGGGAAACTCATGCCGAGTCATTTGAGCCCGGCTCGTTTGGCATCTTTGTCTTTACGGGGACGCAGCCACATACCGAGCTTGTTGAGCATCTAGTCGACCTGGCTCCCGACGGCGGCATTGTCACCGACGATTCGATGGCCACCCGTACACCTGGTCTATTTGCCGCTGGCGACATCCGTTCCAAGCGCTTACGCCAGGTTGTGACCGCCGTTTCTGATGGAGTCATAGCGGCAACGAGCGCATACGCGTTTCTCCGTTGATAAGTACGATAATATATCTTATGTAAGGTTGTTATCAATTTATTAATTGGCGGGACGAAGCATCAGTGCACTGTCCCGCCAATTTTCTTGCCGGCTATGTGGTATGCAAAACTAGATAACCTAGAATACAATATAGAAAATGAACGGAGGACCTTTATGAACCACGTTAAACACGTTATTCCGATGTCCGATTCGTCGGTCAGCATTAAGCCCGAGGATATTCAGCCCACGGTGCTGCCCGATGCATTCATTCAGTCCGATATCGTGCGTAAACTCAATACGTTGAGTCTGCCGCGCTATAACCAGTTGCCCAATGTGACGCTCTACCGCGACCAGGTCATTGAGTATGTTGCGCTGTGGATGGAGCCGCTGTCCATTTGCGTTGAGCAACCTGTCATTACGCCATCGATGATCAATAACTACGTGAAGGTCGGCCTGGTGCCTGCTCCGGTCAAAAAGCAATATGGCCGTGAGCAGATTGCCCGCCTGATCGCTATCTGCCTCTTTAAGCAGGTGCTACCTATTGCTGCGGTGCAGGCACTCTTTAACATTCAGCGTTTGAGCTACGATGCCCCGACGGCCTTCGATTATGTGGTCGATCAGCTCGAGGCATCGATTCGTTCGGCGTTTTCCGTCGAGCAGACGCCGGTTCCCGATACGGCGCATCAGGTAACGCGTGAGTCGCTGCTTGTGCGCAGCGCGGTTTTATCCTTTGTTTCGAAGGCTTACTTGATGAGCTATCTCAAGTTCAACGGGTTTAATAGCTAGCCGTCGTATAAAACGGGCGGGACAAAGAGCCATCTGTCGCTTTGTCCCGCCCGTATTTTTGCTTGGTTGGACTTTATTGGCCCGAAGCTACGCCCATGCCGTAGCCGATGATGAGGCCGTGCATCTCGGCGTAATAGGAGTCCAGGCCGTTGCAGGGCATGATGATGGTCTTGGAGCCGGGCCAGCGCTCCAAAATGCGGCTGGCAAGTGCCTGGGCCCCTGCCTCATTCTCGACATGGTCGATGACGACCTCGCCGCCCGTAAAACCCTCGGCTTCCATGGTGTCGATGATCTTGTTGAACATCTTCTTTTCTCCACGCGTGTGTCCGACGAGTTCGATTTTACCGGCCTCACTCGCCGTGCCCAAAATGCGAATATTGAGCTTGTTGGCAATGACGCCGGCTGCCTTAGGGATACGTCCGGCTTTGGCCAGGTTTTCGTAATTGCACAAGCTGAAGAGGATTTTGCTGTTCTGCTCAAGGCTATCGAAGTATGCGCAAGCGTCCTCGAATGAGACATCCGGATTGCTTGCAAGATAGCGGTCGAACAGCAAGAAAATGAGGTCCATTTTGCCGCCAGCTGCGCGTGAATTGACTAGATGAATCTGCCGGTCGGGCTCCTCGGCAAGAACCATATCGCGAGCCGTGGCTGCCGCGTTGTAGCTGCCCGACACGCCCTCAGAGATCGGCATGCAGATGGTCTTGTCTGCCAATTTGAAGAGCTCGGCCCACTCCCCTACGCTGGGACAAGCGCTCGAAGAAGCGTTCGTCTCCGCCTGAACAGCGCAGTTGAGCTCATGAACATCGAGTGAAAGGTCATCGATGAATTCACGCTCCCCCACTCGAATTTTGAGGGGCGCAAATGCAAAGGTGGTATGGGGCGCGGTCGGTTGCCAATCGCGGAGGTTGCAGCTTGAATCGGAGATAAGTGCCCAGCTCATAGAGGGTCCTTTCTAATTGTTCCTCAACAATTATAGCCATCTTGCAAACTGAATGTACGGCTATCTAGTTTTGAATACTAGATAGCCGTACAAGATTAGAAAAAAAGAATGGACCTCGCGACTTAAAGCCACGAGGTCCACATTCACACGCTGTGTAAGATGACTTAGTAACGCACGAAGATATAGTTGTTGTTCATGCCGGCGGCAACGGAGCTGATGATAACACCCGTATTGTAGTCGGAAGCATGAATCATCTGACCACCACCGATGTAAATGCCGGTGTGGTACGAGTTGACCACAACGTCACCGGGCTGCGGATCGGACACACGCGTCCAGCCCATAAAGGTACCCGTGGTGCCGAGGCGGCAATAGCGACCAGTGAGGCAATAGCTAACAAAACCAGAGCAGTCGAAGCTGTTCGGGCCAATTCCGCCCCAGGAATAAGCGCAACCAAGCTTGCTGTAGGCGCGCGAAACAACGGAACCGCCATCGACGGACTGGCTCGGAGCAGAAGGCGTCGGAGCCGGAGCAGGCGTGGAGGGCTGCGGCGTCGGAGCGGGTGTCGGCGTAGGAGCCGGAGTGTTGCCGCCCTGGTTGTTATTGCTGGTCTGACCACCGTTGTTGGTGTTCTCGGTCGTACCGGCAGTCTCGTTGCTCACCGTGGCCTTCTCGGCAGTACTGGCGTTGATGCCGGCCTGCAGCGCGGCGTTGGCCTCGGCCTCTGCGGCAAGCTCGGCCTGCAGCTGCGAATCCAGGGAGTTTACGACGTTCTGGGCTTCAGCCTGCTGGGCGTTAAGCTCGTCGACCTTCTTTTGCGTGGTGGCGACGTTCTTCTCCTGCTCGGCCTGCTTATCGGTGAGCTGCTGCTTAAGCTCCTTGACCTCTTGAATGGTCTGAGCTTGCTTATCGGAAACTTTGCCGTAGTAGAACAGACGGTTGAGCATATCGCTCAGATCATCGACACCCGTCAAAACCTGAAGCAGGCTCAGACCGCCGGTTTTGTACTCGCCGGCGACATAGGTCGAGAGCTTGGCCTGACCATCGGCGATCTCCTGCTGCTTTTGCGTGATCTCGCCGGCAGTCTGATCGAGCGCCTGCGTCTGCGTGGCAAGCTCATCGTAAATCTGCTGGGTTTGGGTGCCGATCTGCTCGAGTTTCGTACGAGCAGCGGCAAGGTCGGATGCGGTATCGGCGTAGGCAGGAGCCGCGAGGCCCAAGCCCAAAACACAAGCGAGGGCTGCCGTAGCAGCGCAGCGTGCCATGTTTTTGTGCGTGTTTGCTGTGCGCATGTAGCTTCCTTTCCAGTAACCAAGGGTAACGGCTAGTCTACCGTCACCAGGCTAAAGAGCTCCACATCGTCATCAGACGGCGTGAGCTTCTCGCGCGGGTTGAGAAACGCAAGCTCAAGGATACACCCGTAGCCCACAAGCTTTGCGCCCATATCTCGCACAAGTTTACCTGTTGCCTCGACGGTTCCGCCCGTCGCGACCAAGTCGTCCAGAATCAACACGGTATCTTTAGAGGTAATGGCATCGGCATGGATCTCGATAGAGTCGGTGCCGTATTCGAGCTCATAGCTCTGGCTCACCGTCTTGCGGGGTAGCTTGCCCGGTTTACGTGCGGGAACAAAGCCGGCACCAAGGGCCACAGCCACCGGTACGCCAACCATAAAGCCGCGAGCCTCGGGACCCACGACCTTGGTGATCCCCATGCCGGCAAAGTGCTCGGCGAGGGCATCGGTCATGGCTTTGAGCGCCTCGGGATTGCCAAAGAGCGGCGTGATGTCTTTGAAGATGACTCCGGGCTCGGGATAGTCGGGGATGTCGACGATTTGAGATTCGAAGTCGTACATTGCATGACCTTTCAATGGGTTGCCGGATAAGCGGCAGCGGTTATTTGCCCGCCGTGGCGGTGCCGGAGTGCGAAGGGGCGACGACCTTGAGCGGCTTTACGAGAGAATCCTCGTGCGAAGCCGGCGTGGCTATCTCTTCGTTTTTGGCTTTGGTGGACTCGGAGCGAGTGATTTCCTCATCGAGTGCATCGATGTCGGCGTCCTCGACCACGGCGTTGAGCGACTCAAAAACGCGGTTTTTGAGCAGCGCGGTGTGCACGCCCTCCGTCAGGTCGTGAAGCTTCTTAAACGCACGCTCGAGCTTGGCGTCGCGCTCGTCATCGGAGGTATCCATGCCGAGCATGCTCACGAGCACCTGCTCAAACATCGAGGATTCGCGGTTGGCGGAAGACACGTACTGACGCAGGTTGCGCGGCTCGATATGGAAGCGTGACAGCTCGGAGCAGTAGCGGATGATCGGAAAATCGCGACCATCGACGAGCTCACGGTTCTGCGGACTCTTGATGATGCGAATGAGGTCGTTTTCGGCGAGCGAGCGGATAAACGAGATCTCGACGCCCAGCATATCGGGAATGGTCTCGATGGGATGCAGCTTTTGTTTGGTCTCCTTGGGCTCCGTCTTAAGCGGAACATCGGACAGCAAGCCCACCTCGTAGGCGAGCGTTGACAGGTCCGTGGCGTTTTCCAAGCGCTGCTTAATCACGTTGAGCGGCATGTAGCGGGTCTTCTGCAAGTGCAGGATGACCTCCAGGCGATCAACGTCTTCCTTAGAGTACTGACGGTATCCCTTAGGCGTACGATGAGGGGTAATGAGCCCCTCATCTTCTAGAAATCTAATTTTTGAGTTCGAAAGATCGGGGTATGCGCCTCGAAGTAGGTTGACGACTTGGCCGATACTCAGATAGTTGCGTTCGGCCATGCCCTACTCACCGGTTTCGATGCGCTCCGGCGTGCTCTCGTGGTAGATGAGCGTAAAGGTACCGATCTGGACGGAAGAACCGTCGTGCAGCGGGGCCGCATTGACGATGGCACCGTCGACCCAGGTGCCATTGAGCGAGCCCAAGTCCTCGATGCGAGCTTGGAGCCCCTCACGAATAATGCGCGCGTGGCTGCGCGAAACGGTCATGTCATTGAGGAAGATGCCGTTCGCAGGATCGCGGCCGATGGTGGTCACGTCGTCCTCGAGCTCAAAGGCGGCACCAGTCTGCGGACCCTTGACGATGGACAGAACGGGGGCGGTGATGCGCACGTTGGCCATGAGGTCGGGAACGGTGACGTCGCTTGAAGGCACGCGGAATACGCAGGTAGCGTCAGCAGTCTTATCATTCTGAGGCATATTATTAACCATGTTGTCCATGACAACCCCTAACTTATCGCGGACGTGCCGCAAATAATGAACCGTACGTAATCATACCCCAACGAATCAGTCTTCGATTTCGGGGTTCAGAAAGTCGATGTCCTCGTCCTCGGGATGCGCGAGAGCCTGTTTAATGGCCACTCCGCCCTTAATGGAATAGATGACAGCCGTGAGCATGGAGAAGATCACGCCGCCGTACACAAAGAAGATGCCGAGGGGCACCGAGCTTCCGTTGAGGCCCGGGAAGGCCGTAAGGGTTGAAGGTAAAAGATGCAGGCCGTCAATAACGGGGAACCCGAGCAGCATGAGCGAGAAGCCGGTCATGAGCAGTGCAGTGGCAATCTTTCCGGGAAAGACGACATCGATGGGGCGACGGTGATAATGACGAACGATAAGCGTGCCGATGCCCAGATAGATGTCGCGGCCAATAATGAGCACGCAGACCCAGATGGGCAGCTCTCCGCGGACTACCAGTCCCAAGACGCCGGTGAATAACAGCGCACGGTCACAAATGGGATCCATGACCTTGCCGAGCCACGAGACCGTCTTGGTCATGCGGGCGATCTGACCGTCCATCCAGTCGGTAGAGGCGGCAACGGCGTAGATAACGATGGCGATGACGCGGTTGTTATCCGTCACAAACAGGTAAAGAAATACCAGGGTGAGGATCAGGCGCGTAAAGGTGATGAAATTGGAGATCGTAAAGATCTTATTCGACGGGTAATCGGAAGTGCCGATAAGCTCCTTTTTGATCTTCTTTTTGATGCCCACAGGACTCCCCCGCTGGTTAACGACAAAACTTTCGATACTATACCCGTTCCGGCGATGTCTATCCAGCGTAAGCATAGAGAGTCCAGACATATGGAGGATGCTACTGGGTTGTGCGGGATTCTGCATTTGTGTACATCAGCCTCCAAATATGACATTTTCGGCATCTTTGATGGCTGATGTACACGTTTTGATTCGGTGATTACATCGATCGGGAAAGTTGTTGCCTTAAGCAAATTAATCATGATGTGCGGGTCGAGAAGGGTTGGCGCCAAAAGAACCCAACGGCCGTTATGGCTTCGTTAGAAACGCGCCCCACCATGGATGGTGAACCCGAAAGGTAAGGCGCGCGGGCACGGTGACTCGGCCCGCGCTCCCGGAAGAGAAAGGATAAACCCATGGGTTACATGCTCGAGACGCGTGGGCTCACCAAGCGCTTCGGCCGCGGCGACCAGGCGCAGGACGCCGTGGCCGATGTGAGCCTTCATATCCGCGAGGGCGAGGTGTACGGGCTGCTCGGTCCCAACGGCGCCGGCAAGTCGACAACGCTCAAGATGATCTGCGGGATGCTGCGGCCGACGGCCGGGGAGATCCTCTTTGCCGGGCACGCCTGGCGCCGCGAGGACCTCTACGCAATCGGCAGCCTCATCGAGGAGGCGCCGCTCTACCCCAACCTCACCGCGCGCGAGAACCTGCGCGTGCGCACCACGCTGCTGGGCCTTCCCGAGAGCCGCATAGATGAGGTGCTCGCCGCCGTGGACCTCGCGGACACCGGGAAGAAGCGCGCCGGGCGCTTCTCTATGGGCATGCGGCAGCGCCTGGGGCTCGCGCTGGCGCTGATCGCCCGGCCACGCCTGCTCGTGCTCGACGAGCCCACCAACGGCCTCGACCCCATCGGCATCGAGGAGCTGCGCGACCAGATCCGCGGCTTCGCGTCGGCGGGTACGACGGTGATCGTCTCGAGCCACATCCTCTCCGAGGTGCAGCAGATGGCGGACACCATCGGCATCATCTGCGGGGGGCGCCTCGCCTACGAGGATGCGCTTCGTCCCGGGCAGGACCTCGAGGAACTCTTCATGAGCTTCTGCCGGGAAGGGCGACGAGCGCGCGGGGAGGTGGCGGCATGACGGGCGAGAAAGGCGGCCTGCTCGCGGCCCTGCGCGCCGAGGCCCTGAAGTCGCGCCACGCGGCACCGGTCCGCCTGGCCGTGCTCATGGCGCTGCCGATGCCGCTGCTCGGCGCGATGCCCTACCGGGGCGTGCAGATCTTCAGCGCGTGGAACTACTGGTACGCGCTCTTCCTGCCCGTGTCTCTCTCGCTCGTGGTGGCGTGCGTCGCGCGGGCGGACGCGCGCACGCGGATGCGGGGGCTTCTGGGCCTGGGCTTCCCGCTCGGGCGCGCCTGGTGGGCCAAGGCGCTCTGGTGCCTCGCGCTCTGCACGCTCTCGAACCTCGTGGTCTTCGGCATCTACCTCGCGGGATCGGCGTTCTCCTCGCAGGGTCTCACGGCCGCGGGCACGCTCACGATGCTCCTCTGCGCGCTCGCCAACACGGTGACCGCGGCGTGGATGATCCCCGCAGGGCTCTTCCTCACGGCGAGGCTCGGCATGCTCGCGGGCATCTTCTGCCCGCTCGCCGCGCAGCTCGTGGGTGGGTTCGCCTGGTCGCTGATGCCGCTGCCGCAGCTCTTTCCGCCGTCGGCGAGCATGGTCATCCCCACGAGCTTCATTCCCGTGCTGCCGAGCGGCGAGCCGCTCGAGGCGGACATGGCGCTCGGCGGGGCGCTCACGGCGGACGGCGTGCTCACGCTGGCGGGTCTTGCGGTCTGTGCGCTCGCGTTCGCCGCGCTCACGGCGGCGGGCGCGGCCTGGTTCGCGCGCTCCGAGGAGAGGTGATGGCCATGACACGACTCTCCGACCCGACGCCGCGCATGACTCTCCCGCGGGCCCTGCTCTCCGAGGCCCTGCGCCTGGCGCGCTCCCCGCTCTCGGCGGTGCACCTCGCCTGCGGCCTGGCAGCCGGTCTTGCCTGCGGCGAGTACTTCTCCGTAACCCGATGGGACCCGGCGCTGGGCGCGGACGCCTATGCCCAGTTCCTCGGCGCCCTCATGCCGCTCATGTGCGCCATCGTCTGCGGGCTCGCCGTGGACGAGGAGCGCGCTGCCGGGCGCCTCGCCAACCTCACGGCGGTCCCCTCGCGCGGGCGCGCCGTCGCGGCGAAGCTGCTCGCCCTTGCGGCGCTCGGCGCGGGCGCGCTGGCCGTGGCGCTCGGCGTTTTCGGGGCCGTGCTCGCCGTCGCCGGGCGCCTGCCGCTCGGGCCCGCTCCGCTTGCGGCCGCCTGGGCGGGCATCGTGCTGGGCAGCCTGCCCCTCTACGCGCTGGGGCTCGGCGTGGCCCTGCGCCTCGGCCGCAACGCCACCATCGGCGCCGGCGCGGCGGGGATGCTCCTCGCGTTCTTCTCAGTGGGCGGACTTGCGCACGGTCTCATGACCGGCGAGCTCACCGGTGCCCTGGCGACGCCCCTGAGCTGGGTGCCGCTCGCCTGGCCCGCGCGCCTGGGGTCGCTCGGGGTGGAGGCCTTCATCGACGCCGCGCGCGCGGCGGGCCCACTCCTCACGACTGCGCTCGCTGGCCTCGTGCTCACCCTGGCAGCCGACGCCGTCCTTCTCGCCTGGTTCTGTCGCTTCGAGGACGGGAGGGCAGATGCGTAGGAGGCCGCTCGCCTCCATGCTCGTCCTCCTCTCCGCAGCGCTCGTCCTGGCCGGGATGCCCTGCTCGACGCCGGCTGGGGGTCGGCACTGCGCTCGATTGCCGACCGCGTGCTGCCCAACCCTGAGATCGCTATGTGGGCGCCCGCGCTCGAGCCCGGTAGCCACGCGAGCTCCTACGCCGACGCCACCGGGGCGGGGACAAACTATGTCTACCTGGTGGACGCTGCGGACGACAGGGGCAATGTCCGAGAGCTCCAGCTCATCTTCTTCGGGCGGGAGTCGGACGGCGAGGGCTGGCTCGGGATCGAGGCGCGCGGCGGCTCGGGCGTGCGCTACCGCGCGTGCGACGCGGCCCAGGCGCCCGCAGCTGCGCGCAGGGCTCTGGACCGCTGAGTGCGGCGCTAGTACAATTCCGACGAGAGTTTCAGGAGGTCGAACATGGCGAGGATACTGGCAGTGGATGATGAACGGGCTATCCTCGACGCGCTCGCGCGCGTCCTCGGCCGCGACGGCCATGAGGTCGTCAGGGCGACGGACCCGACGGCGGTCCCGGGGATGGACCTCTCGCGCTTCGACCTCGTGCTCTGCGACGTCATGATGCCGGGGCTCGACGGCTTCGAGCTCGTGCGGCAGATCCGCCCGGACTTCGACGGGCCCATCGTCTTCCTGACCGCGCGCGTGGCCGAGGAGGATGCCGTGGCCGGCTACGGCCTGGGCGCCGACGACTACGTCCGCAAGCCCTTCGGTGCCGCGGAACTGCGCGCCAAGGTCGCGGCCCATCTACGCCGTGAGCGCCGGCCGCGCTCGCACGCTCTCTCCTTCGGGGAGGTGCGGATCGACCTCGGGGCGCGCGACCTCGCCGTGGGCGGCGAGACCGTGCCGCTCACGCCCACCGAGTACGCCATCTGCGAGTACCTCGCGCGCCACCCCGGGCAGGTCATGAGCCGCGCGCAGATACGCGAGGCGGTGCTCGGCTGGGAGAGCGACGCCGACGACGCGGCCATATCCATGCAGGTCAGCCGCGCCCGGAGGAAGCTCTCCGAGGCCGGCGCCGATCCGATCGCGACCGTCTGGGGGATGGGGTACAAGTGGCAGCTCTGAGGATCGGGGCGCGAGGTCGCGGGGGCATGCCGCTCTCCTTCGTCATCGCGCGCTACTTCGCCTACGCGTTCGCGGCGGTCGCCACGGCGTGGCTCGCCTCGCTCATGGTGCTCTCCGTGGCGATCAACGCGGGCTTCGTCTACGAGGCAAGCTGGGGGCCGGCCAATGCGCGCGAGGTCGCGGAGGGCCTGGCACGCGACGGCGTCTGCGGGCAGCAGGACGTGCCGACGGCCTACCGCTACCTCATCCTGAACAAGGACGGATACGTGCTGATGACAGACCTCGAGGGCACGCGGCTCGAGGATGCGACGGAAATGGCCAGTACGGCACTCGCCGCGGATCCGGGCACAGTGGAGATCGAGGGCGGGGGCTCGGGCCTCACCTACGCTGCGTTCCCGCTCAAGGGCGGCGGGGCCTGCGCACTCGTCAGCGAGTACCTGCCGCAGTGGGTCTCGCGCGATCTCGCCAGCCTGCTTCCCAACCCGCAGAACCTCATGCTCGTCGGCGCCGCTGTGGGAAGCGCGCTCGCGCTCGCGCTCGTGGCGCGCCGTGCGAGCCGCGTGATCTCGCGCAAGATGGCGCCGCTCGCGGAGGCGGCGGGGCGCGTCGGCGCGGGGGAGCTCGACTTCGCGGTCGGCAGCACCAACGTGCGCGAGGTGAACGACGTCCTCGCCGCGATGGACGCCATGCGGGCCTCCCTCGCCGAGTCGCTCGAGGCCCGCTGGGCCGCGGAGCGGGGGCAGCGCGAGCAGATGACGTCGATCGCCCACGACCTCAAGACGCCGCTTACTGTGCTGCGCGCCAACGCCGACTTCGTGGCGGAGGAGCTGGAAGACGAGAAAGACGCCGACCTCGCGGCCGCCGCGCGCGACATAGCCGGCAGTGTCGAAAGGCTCGACGACTACGTGCGCCTGCTCATCGAGGCCTCGCGCGGGTCCGGCGGGGCGGAGAGGGCCCCCATGCGGCCGGCCGAGCTCTGCGAACAGGTCCTCGCCGAGGCCGCCCAGATCGCCCGGGCGCGAGGCGTGACGCTCAACGCGGCCACGGGCCCCGCTGTCGCGGGCGCGCCCGAGGCCCTACTCGACCGAACCGCCCTGGCGCGAGCCGCCGCGAACCTCGTGGCCAACGCCGCCGAGCACGCGCGCTCGCGCGTGGCGGTCTCCTGCGACGTCGCGGGCGGACACCTCGTCATCGAGGTGGCCGACGACGGACCGGGCTTTTCTCCCGCCGCCCTCGAACGCGGCTGCGAGCGCCTCTTCACAGACGACTCGTCCCGCTCCTCGCGCGACGGAGGCCGCCACTACGGGCTCGGCCTCCACGTCGCCTCCGAGGCCGCGAGCGCCCACGGGGGCTCCGTCTCGCTCGCCAACAGCCCCTCGGGCGGCGCGGTGGTCACCATCGCGGTCCCCCTGTGCGGGATCTGACGATTTCCTCGATGTCTACCTCGACTGCGATATGTCGCTCGCCGAGGCCGCGACGAGATGGTGTTGCGTCTGCCCCATTTGGTGCTTCTAGCTCAAATTTGATCTGATGTAAGGCCCGTGCAATCCTGCATGGGCCTTTCTTTTGGCAATTGCTCGACCGATTCGTGGCTTGAAACACAAATTATCGAGTTAAGGAGACATGGGGTCACACAGCGGCTCTCAGAGCGCCCGCCGCACTCCCCCGCCATTACCCTGCGGCGTCCTCGTATAGAGCCCATCCCGCTTGGCGTTTCGTTGCAACAGCCCACTTGTCCACCGATCAAGTGAACTACTGGAATAAATACAGCGACATGCTTGTCCGTTATAGTCGCTATATCTGTGTTAATCGCCGCGATAAATACAGCCTGTACTCGGCTGCATACCAGCTACGCGTATGTAGATTCATATCGCGTTAATAAATCGGCTCAAGCGCGTGCAAAACGCGCAAGTAGCCGCAAAAGGCGATTATCGCGTAGGTAGATTTTTGGCACCCTGTTGCTTAATCAAAATTAAGCAATTGCTTAAAACAAAAAAGGTCAGGCACTAGGTGCCTGACCTGCAAACTTCTGGTCGGGACGACTGGATTCGAACCAGCGACCCCTTGACCCCCAGTCAAGTGCGCTACCAAGCTGCGCCACGTCCCGAAGCTTTTGTTTGTTGCTCTGCTCTCGCTCGCAACAGGGAGTATATTAACCCGAAACTTTAGACTTGTGCAAGAACTTTTTTATAAATTTTGAAGCAAGTCCAAAATTGTATCTGCGAGCTGGGGTTTTGTTAGAACGGGAAGTTCTTTCGTACCTGTTGTGCTCACAATCCAGGCCTTGTTAGTGTCGGTTCCAAAGCCTGAATCGGCGCGCGAGACATCGTTGGCGATAATTACATCGCAACCCTTGCGGGCAAGTTTGCGCTGCGCGTACTCCACGACGTTATCGGTCTCGGCCGCAAATCCGATCACGCATCGCTCTCCCTTTTGGCACGAAAGCTCGGCCAAAATATCAACCGTCTCGACTAGTTCGATGCGATCCAGGCGCTCGTTAGCCTTTTTGAGCTTGTGGTTGGCAGGGGCCGCGGGGGTGTAGTCGGCGACGGCCGCAGCGCAAATGGCAGCGTCGGCCGTCTGGAAGGCGTTTAACGCCGCCTGCAGCATCTCTGCGGCGGTCTGCACGCGCACGCACTTTACGCCGCGAGGAATATCGAGCGATGTCGGTCCCAGCACGAGCGTGACGGCGGCACCGCGACGTGCGGCCTCCCCCGCCAGGGCGATACCCATCTTGCCCGAAGAACGGTTGCCAATGAAGCGCACCGGGTCGATCGGCTCGTGCGTGGGGCCGGCGGTGATGACGATGCGCTTGCCCGTCAGGTCTTGCGGCACGGGGTTGAGCACCTCACAGACAGCCTCGACGACGTCCTCGGGCTCGCTCATGCGTCCCGTGTCCACGTCGCCGCAGGCAAGGTAACCGCTACCCGGACCCACAACATTGACACCGCGCTCGCGCAGCGTGGCCATGTTGGCCTGCGTGGCCGGTGCCTTCCACATGCCATTGTTCATGGCCGGTGCGATCACGATGGGGCGCGGCGTGGCAAGCAGCGTGGTGGAGATGAGGTCGTCGGCGATGCCGTTGGCCATCTTAGCGATGATGTTGGCCGTCGCGGGCGCCACGACCACCACGTCGGGCTCCTGCGCCAGCGAGATATGGTGGATGGGGTCGGAGGGGTCGTCGAATAGGCCCACGGCAACGGGCTCATTGGTGAGTGCGCGGAAGGTGAGCGGCCCCACGAACTCCGTGGCGTGCTCGCTCATCACGACCTTGACGTGGGCGCCGCGCTTTTGCAGCAGGCGTACGATGTTGCACGACTTATAGGCGGCGATCCCGCCGGTAATACCCAGCAGGATCGTTTTTCCCTCAAGTTGCATTGAATTGTTGGGCGCCGCCATCGTTTACGCTTCCTTGCTCGGGAGCACCAGCAGGCGGTGGCAGTATGGGCAGTGCGTAATCTCACTACCGTCGTGGTTGAGGTCGCTCATGGACGAAGCCTGCAGCGCGGTGTGGCAGACCGTGGGGATGTTGCCCTTGATGGTCTCGACGGCCAGGCCGCGGAACTGCTTGAGCAGACGCTCGTAATCGGTGAGCACGTCGGCCGGCAGCGTGGCGGCAAGAGCGGTGCGCTCCTTAGTGGCGGCTTCGATCTGAGCCTGCAGGTCGGCAGCCTTGGCGCGGGCGGCCTTGGTATCGGCCTTCACGCCCTCCTCGAACTTGGCGATGATCGCCTGCGCGCGGGTCTCGCGGTCGAGCGCCTCTTTGTGGGCGACAACGACGTCCTTGCGGGTGTGCTCAATCTTGTCCAGACGCTTGGCCAGGGTGGCGAGCTCGTTCTCCAGGTCCAGAACCTCGCGATAGTCAGAGCCGTCGACGTGGCGCTTCTTGGCGGCCTCGATGGCGTTGTTGGTCTGAATCTCGGTGGTGTTGAGATCGTCGAGCTCAATGTCCAGGTCCTTGCGTTGGGCGTAGAGCTTGGTCATCTCGGACTTGAGCTTTACATAGGTCTTACGCTTGGAAGCGAGCTCCTTGAGCTCCGGCATATTGGCAAGTTCGCTCTTGTTGCGGGCGAGCTCCAAATCGATCTGTTGCAGCTTGAGTAGCGTAGCGCCGGCGCTCATAAGTTCTCTCCTTTTGTCACGGTCCACCATTGGCAAGGGTTCAGTATTTTAATCGCATGACGGGGGTCGACCCCGGCGTCAACTGCAGAGTTCATCAAGATATCAACGAACGGCTCCTCGGAGCGGTCGTGGCCGAGCAAGATCACCGGCAGCCCGCGCAAGGCAAGGTCCTGTGCCACGTGGTAGCCTGCCTCGCCCGTCACGATAACATCTGCGCCCGCGGCGATGGCGAGCTCTCCAAAGTCGCCTAAGGAGCCGCCCAAAATGGCGATGGTGCGGCACGGGTGATCTGCCTCGCCCCACACGCGCGGGTCGCTGCCAAACTCCTGGGCGGCGCGGGCGGCAAGGTCGCGCAGGCTGCAGGGGTCGTTGAGGGTCGCAAGGGCGCCCAGACCGGTGAGTTCAGGCTCGTCCGCATGCTCCAGCGAGCTTATGGGCTTTGCGCCTAGCAAATCGCTCAGGCGAACGCGCGCTTCGTGCGAGCGGTCCAGGTTGGTGTGAAGCGAGATGATGCTCACGCCGCAATGAGCTGCCTCGTACAGCGCGGCGCTGCATTGGGGGCGTGTGGAATCCGACGGACAAAACGCCTCGGGCGCCTTGATATAGATGGGATGATGCGTTAGCAGCACGTTGGCGCCGGCCTCCTGGGCGCGGTGCACATTGGCTTCGGTCGCATCGAGTGCGCAGGCAACACCGGTAATCTCCGCGGCAGGGTCGCCGACGGAGAATCCTACATGGTCCCAACTCTCGGCATCGGTCTTGGGATAGCGTGCCAGCAGCGCGCGCTCAAGCTCGGCGACGATCATGCGGCGCCTACGATCGAGAGCAGCGTCTGGGCAAACTCGTCCAGATCGTCCGGATTCACGCGGTCGTCAAAGGAAATGCGTAGTGCGCCCAATGCCTGCTCGCGACCGATGCCCATCGCGCTTAAAACATGGCTCGGGTCCATGCTGCCACTCGAGCATGCCGAGCCTGCCGACACCTCAAAGCCGGCGGCGTCGAGCTTGATGATGAGTTCCTCGGAGTCCATGCCGTCAATGTAGATCGATACCATGCCGGGCAGACGGTCGGCTTGTGCGTAGTCACCCATGGTGGCGTGAATGCGCTGGTGGGCCGTAAGCGTGGCGTAGAGCTTGTCGGAAAGGGCTTGCAGCTTCGCGCGCTCCTGAGCCACATGGGGCGTCAGAGACGAGGCGGCAGCGGCAAAGGCGAGCTGCGTGCGCAGGTCTTGCGTGCCGGCACGACGTCCGGCTTCCTGTCCGCCGCCAAAGATGCGCGGGCGCAGCGGCGTGCGGTTCTTAAGGTAGAGCGCGCCGGATGCCACGGGGCCACCGATCTTGTGGGCTGCGACGGACATGGCGTCGACGCCCAGCTCGGTGACATCGAGCGGAATATGCAGATACCCCTGGATGGCATCGGTGTGGAACAGGGCGCCAACGGTATGCGTGGCCGCGGCAAGCTCGCGGATGGGCTGTACCACGCCGGTCTCGTTGTTGGCAACCATGATGCTCACGAGCGCCACGTCGTCGCCTAGTAGCTCGACAAGCGTGGCAGGCTCAATGTAGCCCATGCGGCAGGGCTGCACCAGGTCGACGGTAAAGCCGGCGGCACGCAGCAACGGCAGGTTGTCCAGAATCGAATCGTGCTCGATGGCCGAAACGATTACACGATCGCGCTTGCGATCGCGCTGACGAGTGCCCTCGGCAAGACCGAGCAGCGCCAGCTGGTTGGCTTCGGTGCCGCCGTTGGTCAGTACAATCTCGGACGGGCGGACGCGCGCGCCAAAGCTGCGGGCGATCTCGCGACGTGCAACCTCCAGACGCGCGGCAGCCTTGCGGCCGAGCGAATGCAGCGAGTTGGGGTTGACGCCGGCAAGCTCGCTGTCGTCGTACTCGCGCTGCGCAAGGAGCGCCTCGGCGCGCATGGGCGTCGAGGCGGCATAGTCAAGATTCACGGGTATGCGGTTTTGACCTGCGGTCATAAGGGTTTATGCCTCCTGTGCGGCCTCGTTGCCCAGCTTCTGCAGCAGCGCAACCTCGGCAGCGGGATCTTCGGACTTAAATACGGCAGAACCGGCCACGAGCACGTTGGCGCCGGCCTTGACGACCTCGACAATGTTCTTGGAAGAAATGCCACCGTCGACCTCGATGAGGGGCGAAACGCCGTGACGCTCGCACATGGCCCTGAGCTCGTGGAGCTTAGCGATGGTGCCCGGGATAAAGCTCTGACCGCCAAAGCCCGGGTTCACGCTCATGAGCAGCACCATATCGACGACGTCGATGATGCTCTCGAGCACGCACACGGGGGTGGCGGGGTTGAGCACCACGCCGGCCTTAACGCCGCGCTGCTGCAGATGGGTGAGCGTGCGGTGCAGGTGCGTGGAGGCCTCGTAGTGTACGGTGATCATATCGGCGCCGGCGTCTGCGTACCAATCGACCGTCTCGTCGGGGTTCGACACCATGAGGTGCGCGTCGACCGGTACATTGGTGGAGCGCTTGACGGCCTTGAGGATGTCTACGCCAAAGGTGAGGTTGCCGGTAAAGTGGCCGTCCATGACGTCGAAGTGCACGTAGTCGGCACCGGCGATCTTGTCGAGCTCGCCCTTGAGGTTGGCCATGTCGGCCGAAAGGACGGATGGAGCGATTTTGATGGAACCCATGGTAGTAGCCTTTCTGCGCTAGTCGGCGAGTCCGTAGAACTCTTGAGAGGGGACGCGGTCGGTGAGAATCTCGAGCGCCCTATCCAAAGTAACACCGTTGTAGAGCGTTTGCTCCACGGCAAAGGTGAGCGGAATGTCTACGCCCAGTGAACGGGCGAGCTCGCTGACGCTACGGGCCGCGACGGCACCCTCGACCACCATATGCGTGCGTGCCTGGTACTCTTCGAGCGACACGCCATGAGCGAACTCGTAGCCAAAGGTGCGGTTGCGCGAATGCTCCGAAGTGCAGGTGGCGATAAGGTCGCCCATGCCGGCAAGCCCCATGCAGGTCATAGCTTGACCGCCGCGGGCGTGCACCAGACGGCTGATCTCGGCCAGGCCGCGCGTCATGATGAGGGCAAGCGTATTGTCGCCCGCGCCCGAGCCGGCGGAGATGCCGCACACGATGGCGATGACATTTTTCATGGCGCCGCAAACCTCGACGCCGGTCATGTCCTGCGACAGGTAGATGCGGAAGGCGGTTGACAGGAGCAGGTCCTTAAAGGTCTCCCCTACCTGCGGAACTTTGCTGGCGATGACGGCGGCCGAAAGCCCGCCACGGCAGATTTCCTCGGCATGGTTGGGGCCCGAAAGCGCCGCCACACGCGTCTCGTTGCCGATCTCGCTGGCGATGACCTCGCTCATGAGCAGGCCAGACTCGGGCTCGATGCCCTTAGTGAGGCAGAGCACTGGGGCGTCGTCCGCGATGAACGGCGCCGCCTGATGGCACACGTCGCGCAAGTGCGTGGAGGGCACGGCAAAGATGATCGCATCGGCACCGTCGAGCGCCTGGGCGAGCTCGGTCGTTGCCACCACGTTGTCCGGCAGCTCGTATCCCACCAGATAGCGCGGGTTGCGGTGCTCGCCGTTAATGCCGGCGGCCGTTTGCTCGCTGTGGGCCCACATGGTCACGCGCTCGGCTCGCTCGGCGGCGAGGCCGGCGACGGCGGTTCCCCAGGAGCCGGAGCCAATCAGCGCAACATTCATGACTCTCTCCTACTTATCGTCGGGCTCGGTGACGCGCTTGGTAAACGAGAGCTTGGACTCCTTACCGGTCATGAGCTTTTGGATATTCGAGCGATGGGCCCACACCACGGTGATGCCGATCATCGCCATGCAGAACTTGAGGCTCAGACTGCTGTACGGAAAGACCGCGCAAGCAGCGATAGGAAGTCCGATGGCCGCGGCAAGCGAACCCACTGACACATACTTGGTGATGGCGACGGCTACGATAAACATGCCCAGCAGCGACAGGCCAATAGGCCAGTACCAGGCAAGGATCACGCCCAGACCAACTGCGATACCCTTGCCGCCGTGGAAGTTGAGATAGGGCGAAAAGATATGGCCCCACACGGCTGCCAGGCAAATGACACCGAGCATCCAATCGCCGGGGGCTCCGGGCGCCATGATGTTCGGCGGAAATCCATAGCCCACGCTCGCGATGAACGGACGGGCGATGACAACGCAGATGGCGCCCTTAAGGCAGTCGAGCAGCAGCGTGAGCGCGGCCACCTTGGGGCCGGCTACGCGCAGGGCGTTGGTGGTGCCGATGTTGCCGGAGCCCGCCTTGCGAATGTCGGTGTGGTTAAACACGCGGCCCAAGATCAGGCCAAACGGAATCGCTCCGATAAAGAACGAGACCACGGCGCAGATGGCGGTCAGCAGAATCGGATTATGCATCCTTTTGCTCCTTCTTCCTAAAGAAGAGTCGAATGGGCGTGCCGGAAAAATCGAAGGTCGAGCGCATACGGTTCTCCACGTAACGCTGGTAGGTGTCGTTGACCAGGTCGCTGTGGTTGACGAAGAACGTAAACGTCGGCGGGTTGACGCCCGTCTGGGTCACGTAGTGCATGCGCAGGCGACGCTTGCCGTCCACCACGGTGTGGCCAAACTCGCGCAGGTCGGTGAGGAAGGTGTTGAGGCGCGAGGTGGTGATCTTTTGCGAGCGCGTCTTCTCGGCGGCGTCGACCATTGCCCAGATCTTCTCGACGCTACGGCCGGTCAGGGCCGAGATGCGCAGGTACTGGGCCCAGGGAGCCATGACGCCCAGACGGCGGTCGACGGTCTCCATGCAGGCCTCGCGCTTGCGGTCGTCGTCGAGCAGATCCCACTTGTTGAGCAGTACGACGATGGCGCAGCCGCGTTCGATGGCCAAGCCCATGACCTTCTGGTCCTGCTCGGTAACGCCCACGGAGGCGTCGACGACGAGCAGTGCCACGTCAGCACGGTCGATGGCGCGCAGGCCGCGGACCATGGAGTAGTACTCGATGTTCTCGTACACGGTGCTCTTCTTGCGAATACCCGCGGTGTCGACCATGCGGTAGTGCTTGCCGTTGCGCTCCACGACGGTGTCGATGGCGTCGCGCGTCGTGCCGGCAATGTTTGACACGATAGAGCGGTCGGCGCCCAGGATACGGTTGAACAGCGACGACTTACCGGCATTGGGGCGGCCGATTATGGCGACGTTCAGCGCGTCGGGGAACTCGTCGGCGATCTCGTCCTCCTCCTCGGGCAACAGGGCAACGATGTCGTCGAGCAGGTCGCCCGTGCCGTGGCCGTGCAGGGCCGAGAGCGGCGTTGGCTCGCCGATGCCGAGCGAATAAAACTCCCAGATGCTGTCGTTTTCGCGATCGGGGTTGTCGAGCTTGTTCACCAGCAGAAAGACCGGCTTGTCGCAGCGCTTGAGCATGCGGGCGACCGACTCATCCTCCTCGGTGACACCGGTGCGGCCGTCGACCACAAATAGGATGACGGCGGCTTCCTCGGCGGCGGCGAGGGCCTGGTCGCGGATGGACGTGGCAAAGACGTCATCGCTCTTGAGCGGCTCGATGCCGCCCGTGTCGACGATGGTGAACTCGCGGCCGTTCCAATCGGCCGTGTGGTAGGAGCGGTCGCGCGTTACGCCGCGGGACTCATGGACGATGGCGTCCGAGGTCTGGGCCAGGCGGTTAACGAGCGTGGACTTGCCCACGTTGGGGCGTCCGACGACGGCGACGATAGGTTTCATCTGCACTCCTTTAATGGGTAGGGTCAGTGGAAATGTTAGAGTCTGCGGGCACAATGCCAAGGATATGCTCCAGGGTATCGAGCAGCTCATGCGGCATGGTCGATACCACATGAACCTCGGCGCCGCGAGCTTCAAGGCTTGCGAGTAAATCTTCACGATGATACTCGTCAAGCGTCATGCCGTCAGCGTTGAACATGAGCTTAGGCACAAAGAGCATAACCCCCGAGAGGTCCTGCGGCAGCTGCTCCAGAATGTCGCAGGCGACGATGAGGCCGGTGACGTCCACGTTGCCGCCAAAGTAACGGTTTTCGATAGCGGTGACGGTGCCGGCAAGGCCCCGTGGCGACTCCACAAAGCGCGCCACGGTGTCGCGCGCGCTGGTGCCGGAGAGGCACAGGAGGCGCTGGTTGCGCCCGGCGATGCCAGCGCGGACGCGGGCCAGACGCTCGGCGTCGGCAGCAAGCACGTCGTCGGTCTCGTCCAGATACGAGCGGATCATACCGATGCCGTCGTAATACTGCGGGTAGCCGTCGTAAAAATCGGCCTGGGGTGGCTCGATGCCGGCGTCCAGATAGAACTCATCGCTCATCTGGAAGGTGTGGCGGCCAAAGCGCTTGTAGGCACGATCCTGGAAGGGACGGATCATGGCAATGGTTTCGCGCGCGAGCTCAGGTTTGTCGCTGTATGACCAGGTAAAGCGCCTCTGATGCTTGGTAAAACCGAGCGGCACAATGCCCAGGCTCGTGATCTGCTCGTGTTCCTCGCAAAAGCGTAGGGTCTTTTGCAGCTCCTCGCCGTCGTTCATGCCGGGACACAGCACAATCTGCGCGTGAATCTCGATGCCGGCGGCCATGATGGTCTCGAGCACGTCCATGCCGCGCTGGGCGTTACGGCCCATCATGCGGCGGCGGACGTCGGGGCTTACGGCATGGACCGACACGTTCATGGGACTCATATTGCGGTCGATAACGTTTTGCACGTCCTCGTCGGAAAGGTTGGTCAGCGTGACAAAGTTGCCCTGTAAAAAACTTAAGCGGTAATCGTCGTCGCGGATGTAGAGCGTGGAGCGGCCGCCCTTGGGCAGCATCGTCATAAAGCAGAATACGCAGGTGTTCACACAGGTACGCATTCCGTCAAAGATGGGGCCGTCGAACTCAAGGCCCCAGTCCTCGCCGGGAAAGCGATCGAGCTCGACGGGGGTGACGGTGTTGTCGCGCGGGTCGAGAACCTCTAGGTCGACGGTGTCCTCGTCGGCCTCCCAGAGCCACACGATCATGTCGGTGAGTCGCTCGCCGTTGACCGTGAGCACGCGCATGCCCGGCTCGATACCCACATCCCATGCGGGCGATTCGGGACGCACGTTCTTTACGAGCGCGCCCTCACCCGGCTCGGGGTCGCGGCTGCGCCCGTAATCGGCCACCTCGGCGGCGTATGCGGGTACGGTCTGGTCCATGATTAGCGACAAAGCTCCTTGATGCGCGCAACGGCGCGTTCGATGTGTTCTTGCGGAGTTGAGGCTCCGGCGGTGATGCCGATGCGGCGCGCGTTGGCAAACCATGCGGCCTCAAGCTCGGAGGCTTCCTCGATGTGATGGGTGTGCTCGCAGACATCGGCACAAATCTGTGCCAGGCGGCGCGTATTGCCCGAATTTTTGCCGCCCACGACGACCATGCAGTCGCAGCGGTTGGCAAGTGCAGCCGCCGCCTGCTGGCGCTCGCTCGTGGCAGCGCAGATGGTGTTGATCACGCGTAGTTCCTGCACACGCGGAGTGATGGAGGCCACGACCTCGGCCAAGTTCTGCGCGGTTTGGGTGGTCTGCACGACCAGGCCCACCTTGCCCTTGAGCGGCAGCGCGTCCGCATCGGCGGCGCAACTCACGACCTGCGCGTCATCGCCGGCGTGACCCAGGATGCCCTCAACCTCGGGATGGCCCGGCTCGCCCACGACAATCACACGGTAGCCCTCGCGCACCAGGCGCTCGGCCGCCACGTGGACCTTCTTGACGTAGGGGCAGGTGGCATCGACCACAGTAAGGCCGCGCTCGCGAGCAGCCTCGATGACCTGCGGCACCACGCCGTGCGCGCGAATGACCACGGTGCCCGATGCGGCGTCGTCCAAGGTGTCTGCCAGACCGACGCCTGCCTCGGCGAGCTCGCGCACCACGATGGGGTTATGGATGAGCGGGCCCAGGGTGTGGACCTGAGCGCTCTCCCCTGCCTGCGGCGCGGCGGCCAGCGCCATGTCGAGTGCACGCTGAACGCCGTAACAGGTGCCGGCATGCGCTGCGATTTCGATGGTGGGGACGACCTCCTCAGCGGCGGCCGAGGCGGTATTCATGACTTCCTCGCCCATGGCTAGAACCTGCCGGGATGCTCGGCGCACAGGTCGTCGCGCATGGCGTAGACGCGGCTCATGGCCTCGGACTCAAGCCATGCCAGGCGCTCCTTGCGCTTGAGCTCGGCCGGTGCATCGGATAGCGAGATGGCCTTGCCTGCACGGATCCAGCACTTTTTGGGGCGCATGAGCTTTTTGCCCGCAGGCGTGATATCGGACCAGCCGCAGATGGCGAGCGGGTTGACGGGTGTCTTGCCCATCTGGGCGATGAGTGCAAAGCCGCCGTGGACCTCGGGCTTGATCTCGCGCGAGCGGATTCGTGTGCCCTCGGGGAAGATCAGGACGTCCTCGCCGCGCTGCAGCGCGTGCTGGGCGGCACGTAGGCACTTCATGTCGGCGGTGCCGCGCTCGACGGGAATGCCGCCCACGCGGCTAAAGGCCCAGCGCACGATCTTGCTCTTGGCAAACTCAGATTTAAAAATGGGGCGAATGCGGCGGCCGCCAAAAAACAGCGCCGTCTCTACAGCCAGGAGCTCGGCCATCGAGGTGTGGTTGCAGATGACCACGCTGCCGCGGCCTTCCTGGCGCTCAAACAGCAGGTCGCTGTCCTCTACCTTCCAGCGCCACATGAGCTTGGAGAAGACCCACAGGATGCCCATGACCACGAAGACGGTGCCACGGATGAGCACGGGGAACTCGGCATAAGGCGCGTTGTAGTAATCCTCGGGCGTCTGTTTAAACAGGCGCATGAGCTACCTCCTTTGGTTGATGAGGTCCTCGATTATCGAGACGACCTCGTCGATGGTGTGGGCGGTGGAGTCGACATGCACGGCGTCCTCGGCGGGCACGAGCGGCGCGACCTCGCGGCTGCTGTCGAGCTTGTCGCGCTGCTTGAGGGCGTCGAGGGTCTCGTCGACCTCGGCCTCGAGCTGCTCTTCGGTGGGCGGCTGGGCGTCGTTTTGGTGGCGCTGCAGTACGCGGCGACGGGCGCGCTCGCGCGGGTCGGCGGTCAGAAAGACCTTGACCTGCGCATTGGGGAACACGACGGTGCCGATGTCGCGGCCCTCGGCCACGATGTCGCGGTCCTCGGCGGCGCGACGCTGATGGATGAGCATGGCCGCGCGTACGCCCGGGTAGGCCGAGACCTTGGAGACGTTGGCGTCCACCTGCGGGGTGCGAATGGCAGCCGAGGCGTCCGCGCCGTCGATGGTCAGGCGCGTGTCCTCGCCGGAGCCGTTGGTAAAGCGGATCTCGATCTGCTCGGCGAGGGCGTCGATGGCAGCCTCGTCGTCCAGATCGATGCCGCGGTCGAGCGCGGCGAAGGTGACGGCGCGATACATGGCGCCCGTGTCGAGCTTGTTAAAGCCCAGCTGGAGGGCGATCTCCTTGGCGATGGTGGACTTGCCGGATCCGGCGGGGCCGTCGATGGCGACGATCATGCAAAGCTTCCTTTCGGTGGTTGACGTACTGGAATGGGACGCGGGCGCTGTGGCTTGGCGGACTGGCTAGCCCGTGTAGCGCTCGCGGTAGGTGTTGCGCTTGGGCGCGGAGCCGTGGCTGCCGTGGTGACGCGTGCGGGTCGCGGGGTTGGCCGCCGGCGCGGCGGCGCGCTTGGCGCCGGCCTGCTTGGGCGGGATGCCGCCGGCCTTGAGGATCTGCACCTCGCGGTCGGTGAGCTCGCGCCACGAGCCCTTGGCCACGTCCTTGAGCTCCAGGCCGGCAAAGTTACAGCGGTGCAGGCGGATCACCGGGTGGTGGATCTTGCTCAGCATGCGCTTGACCTGGTTTTTGCGGCCCTCGCGGATGATGACCTCCACGGCGGTTGTGCCGGGCTTCACACCCTGCGGAGCCACCGCCTCGGCCTCGCGCGCGGTAATGACGCGGCAGATCGCCGGCTGGCACAGGCCGTCGTCGAGCTCGATGCCGCGGCGCAGCGGTTCCAAGTCGCGATCGGTCAGGTGGCCGTCCACGAGCGCCTGGTAGGTCTTGTAGACGTGCTTGCTGGGGTGCAGCAGGTCCTGCGACAGGTCGCCGTCGGTGGTAAAGAGCAAAAGGCCCGTGGTGTCGCGGTCCAGACGGCCCACCGGGAAGAGCCCCGGAAAGCGGTCACGCGGGACCAGGTCGGCCACGCAGGGGCGCTCCTGCGGATCGCTCATGGTGGTGAGATAGCCGGTCGGCTTGTAGAGCATCAGGTACACGGCACCCTGGTCGAGCTTGACGGGCATACCGTCAAGCTCGATATGGTCGCGGTCCACATCGACCTTGGTGCCCAGTTCGGTCGCGACCTGGCCGTTGACGGTCACGCGGCCGGCGGTCATCAGGTCCTCCGAGCCGCGGCGGCTCGCAACACCCGCGCGCGCCAAAAAGCGCTGCAGGCGCATGGTGTGCGGGTAGACGGGCTGGGGGTCGATCGCGGGCGCGCCCGTGGCACCGGCGGCGCGCGTCTCCCCTGCTTCGCTAGTCCTCGTCATGCGTATCCTCCGCAGCGTCGTCGGTGGCAAGTGTTTCCTCGCCACCGACTGCCTCGACATCCTCAACATCGGTATCCAGCAGCTCGCGCTCTTCGTCCAGGTCCTCGACCTGCTCCTCGAGCGTAGACTGAATGCTGCGGCCGCTCAGGCGCTCGCGGATAAACTGGCGCGACTGCTCGTCGGGGGCAAACTGCTCCAGATCGGGCAGGTCGCGGGTGGAGCGCAGACCGAACTTCTCCAAAAAGGCGTTGGTCGTGCCGTAAATGATGGCCTGACCGCGCTGGGGGTCGCGACCGAGCTCGCGCACCAGACCCTTGTCAACGAGCGACGCGATGACGCCGTCGGAGTTGACGCCGCGGATGCCCTTGACCACCTCGCGCGTAACGGGCTGGTGGTAGGCGATCACAGCAAGAGTCTCGAGTGCCGCCTGCGACAGTTTTTGCGTATCCCAGCTCAGCACATAGGCCTCGACCACGTCATGGTAGGCGGGATGCGTAAACAGGCGCCAGCCGCCGGCGACCTCGCGCAGCTGAAAGCCACGATTGGCCTCCTCGTACTCAACTTTGAGCTCGGCCAAAAGCGACGCACACTCGCCCGGGGCGATATCCAGCGCATCTGCCAGCGCGGGCGCGCTCACCGGATCGCTCGAAACCAGCAACAGCGCCTCGAGGGCGCCTTTGAGGCTGTTTGCCTCTAGCGTAGAAAGGGTTGACATGGTTGCCGCTCCTATTCGGTGAGCTCGGGGCCCTCGCCGGGCACATAGGCCTCGGCGCCCTCGACGCGGTTGATTTGAATAGTTCCAAAGATCTCGTCCTGGCTCAGTGTGAGCGAGCCGCGCTTGGCGAGCTCCAGCATGGCCAGGAAGGTGACGACGAGCTGCTCGGTGGTGGCGTCGCCGTCTAACAGCTCGCGGAAGGTGCAGGTTTGGTGCGCCATGGTAAAGCGGTCGACCGAGGCCACCGTCAGGTCGAGCGGCACGCGATGCGGTGCCACGTGCTCGGCCTCCAGCAGGAAGGTCTGGCGCTTGCCGTCCAGGTCGGCACAGATGACGGCCAGGCCGCGCAGCGTGATACCGGCCAGGTAGTCGGGCATAAGGCCCAAAAACTCGGGGTCGGGGCCGGCCACACGCGGATGCATGCGGCTTTCGGCCTGCATGCGCGCGCCAAGAGCCGCCGCCGCGCCCTTAAACTGCTTGTAGGCGATCAGGCGCTGGATCAGGACCTCGCGCAGGGCGTCGCCGTCGAGTGCGCTGAGTTCCTCGAGGTCTTCGTCAATCTCGTCATCGTCGTCGGCTTTGTGCGGGGCCTCCTGGGGCACCAGCGAGGCGGCCTTGATGTCCAAAAGGGTTGCCGCGACCAGCAAAAAGTCGCTCGCCACGTCCAGGTCCAGCGCCTCAATACGATCGACCTCGGCAAGGTACTGCTCGGCCACCTCGCTGATCGAGATGGCGCCGATATCAACTTTTTGGCGGGTTACCAGCTGCAGCAGCAGGTCGAACGGTCCGCTGTAGACCTGCGTCGACACGCGATACGACATCTTCGACCTCCTTTGACGGCGCCTTCGCGGCGCGGTTTGGGTGCATGTTGCGACCGTTTTGCACGGTCGACCTGTAAGTTTACCCTAGATGCCGGCGATTGCGAAGTTAAGCAGCTGCCCAGCGAGCGGATACACGGTAACGTCGAAATAGCGGCCGATCACATCGATGCCGGTCCACATGGGCAGCAGATACAGCACCAGGATGAGTATGGGCATGGCGTATTGCTGCAGTTGGTAGTAGTTGGTGAGCGCCTTACCTTTAAGGAACGGCACGATGATCGACGAGCCGTCGAGCGGCGGAATCGGGATGAGGTTAAAGAACGCAAGCGACAGGTTGACCACGATAAAGGTGGCGCCGAAGTTCATGATTTGGGACGCCACGGCAAAGGACATGCTGGTGTAGAGGTTGCCATATGCTGCGTGCATGAGGGCCGCGGCAAGGCATGCCAGTGCGATGTTCGATACGGGGCCGGCCGCGCTCACCAAGACCTCGTCGCGCTTGGGGTGCTTGAGGTTGTTGAGGTAGACGGGCACGGGCTTGGCGAAGGCGAACACCGGGCCGCCGGCCGCGAGCATGAGCAGCGGCAGGATGATAGTGCCAAACGGGTCGATATGGTTGAGCGGGTTGAGCGAGACGCGGCCGCGCGAACGGGCCGTTTTGTCGCCGAGCGCCCAGGCCGCGGCGGCGTGCGCGCTCTCGTGGATCACGATGCCCACGATGACGGCGACGGCGCTGGCGAGCAGGTTCATGAAGTAGCTGCTGGACATGGTGCTCCCCTAGCGGACGCGGCGCGAGGCGCGCGTGAGCAGGTAGTCGGCCACAAACAGGATGACGGCCACGATGGCGTAATCAAGGCGGAACACGCCGCCAAAGGGCGATGTGATGACGCCATAGCCGGCGATGGCGGTCGGCAGCGCGCGAGAAAGCTCAACGACAAAGCCCACGATCTGCAGCTTGGCGGTCAGGCCGCTAAAGCACAGCAGCACGGTCATCGCGCTCATAAAGATGCCGCAGATGCGGCACGCAATGGCGATGATGCTCATCGCCACGGCAGCGGCCTTACGAGAGTTCACGCGCGGTCTCCTCTTCGATCTGGGTGGAAAGCTCCAGCCATTCGTCCTCGAGCTTGGGCAGCTCTTGCTTAAGCCCGTTATATTCCCCCAGGGCGGCGTTGAACTTATCCTGATCGGCATAAAGCTCTTCGCTCGCCATCAATTCCATAAGCTCGTCATAGCGGGCGCGCTTTTTGTCGAGCTCTGCCTCGATCTTCTTGAGCTGGTTGCGCACGCCCTTGAGCTTTTTGTTGAGCGCAGCGCGGGCCTGGGCCTCGGCACGCTTTTGCTCCTTGGTCTTTTTGCCCTCGGCCGGCTTGGGGGCTGCAGCGGGGGTATCGGCCTGGGCGGCGCTGGCTTTGGTGGGCTTGGCCGCGGAAGGTGTGCTCTCCCCTGCAGCCTCGGCGGCGGCGCGGGCTGCGAGGTCCTCGCGCTTGTAGAGGTAGTAGTCGTAGTCGCCGTCATAGACCGTGACATTGCCATCGCGGATGTCGATCACGCGGTTGGCCACGGCTCGCACCAGGTGCTCGTCGTGGCTTATCAGCACGATGGTGCCGGGGAAGTTTTGCAGGGCGTTCTCGAGCATGTCCACCGAGTCGATGTCCAAGTGGTTGGTGGGCTCGTCCAGGCACAGAAGTGCCTCGGGGGCCACGAGCATCTTAGCCAGGGCCAGACGCGCCTTTTCGCCGCCGGAAAGAACGCGTACCTGCTTTTCGATAGAATCGTTGTCACTAAACAGGAAGGCGCCCAGTAGGCTGCGCTGCTGCGGCACGGTCCACTTGGGCGTAACGGTGTCGATTTCTTGCAGGACGGTGTTGGACTCGGTCATGCCCTCGAGCGCGTGCTGGGCGTAATAGGCCACGCCCACGTTGGTACCCAGGTCGCGCGTGCCGGTAGTGGGCGGCTCCAGGCCGGCGATGATCTTCATGAGGGTGGACTTGCCGGCGCCGTTAGGGCCGACGAGCGCCACATGCTCGCCGCGATAGAGCTTGAGGTCGATATCACTATAGATGTGCTTGTTGCCGTAGGACTTGGACACGCCCTCCAGGCCCACGACCATGTCGCCCGAGCGCGGCGGGTCGGGGAACTTAAAGTCGATGTGCTTGTGGCCCTCGGGCAGGATGACGAGTTCCTTTTTGATCTGCTCGATCTTGCGGATGCGCTCCTGCGCCTGGGCGGCCTTGGTGGGCTTGTAGCGGAACTTGTCGACGAAGACCTGCATGTGGGCGATGTCGCGCTCCTGGGCGGCACGCTTGGCGCGCATCTGCTCCAGGTTGTCCTCGCGCTGCTTGAGGTAGCTGCTGTAGTTGCCGGTGTAGGTGGTCACGCGGCGGTTCTCGAGCGCGGCGACGTGGTCGACGCAGGCGTCCATAAAGGCGCGGTCGTGGCTGACGATGAGCACGGCGCCGTCGTAGTTGGCGATAAAGCCGCGCAACCACTGGACGCTTTCGAGGTCCCAGGTGGTTGGTGGGCTCGTCCAGAAGCAGCAGGTCGGGATGGCGCAGGAAGAGCTTGGCCAGCGCGATGCGCATCTGCCAGCCGCCCGAGAACTCGGAACACGGGCGCTCAAAGTCGGTGACCTTAAAGCCCAGACCGGACAGGATCTTGCGGGCATTGCTTTCGAGCTCGTAGCCGCCCAAGTGCTCAAAGCGGTCCTGGACCTGGCCGTACTCGTTAAGGAGCGCGTCGACGTCCTTGCCCTGCTCAGAGAGCTCGGTGATCTGGGCTTGCAGCTCGTTGGCGCGCTCACCCATGCGGCGGATTTCCTTGGCGGCGGCCATGACCTCGGCGAGGATGGTCGTATCCTTGTGCTCCAGGTTGGTTTCCTGCTCGAGGTAGCCCACCTGACAGTCCTTGGAGTACTGGACCTGGCCGGCGTCGGGGCTGTCGATACCCATGATGATTTTGAGCATGGTGGTTTTGCCGGCGCCGTTGGGTCCCACGAGCGCAAAGCGTTCGCCGGGGTTGATCTGAAAGGACGCGCCGCTAAAGAGGACGCGCGCGCCGAAGCTTTTTTCGATCTTGTCGACCAGGAGGATCATGGTGCCGCCTTTGACCTTGTGTGCCTATATGAAAAAAGGCCCCAACTTGCGTTGGAGCCTCATTCAATGCTCGGGTGGAGACGAGGGGGAATCGAACCCCGTGACCTCTTGACTGCCAGTCAAGCGCTCTCCCAGCTGAGCTACGCCCCCGTGCGAAGAAGTACTATACGGGAACTCGGACGGCGATGCAAGGACAATTTTAGAAAAACTTTCGCCCCGCGCCGCGGGGGCGCGGACCCGCACAGGATCGAGGGTCCGCGATGCCTGGCCATGCCCGCGGGGCGCGCCCTAAGGCGTGCGGTGCTGCCGCAGCCCGCCTTTCCGGCTCCAGCCCGGTCGCCCCCGGGGACCTCCCGCCATGAACGCGACCCAAGGCGTTTGGAAGTGGGCAAACAAGCTACTTGCAAGAAAATGTTGCCATGAAAAAGAAACAGGCCAGACAAATTGCCTGACCTGTTGAAAAACCTGGTGGGCCCTCCGGGATTCGAACCCAGAACCCAGGGATTATGAGTCCCCTGCGCTAACCGTTGCGCCAAGAGCCCTTTATATTAGTGGTTGCAAAGGCCATGGAGAAGTTCCATTTAGCGTGTCGTTTCACCACGACGTGAAATACTACCATGCGCGCAATGGTCATTCAACGCACGATCTTTTCGATCGGAAGGATCATGGTCCTGCCTTTGACCTTGTGTGCCTATATGAAAAAAGGCCCCAACTTGCGTTGGAGCCTCATTCAATGCTCGGGTGGAGACGAGGGGGGATCGAACCCCCTGACCTCTTGACTGCCAGTCAAGCGCTTCTCCCAGCTGAGCTACGCCCCCGTGCGAAAAAGTACTATACGGGAACTCCTCCAAGGGTGCAAGAACAATTTTGAAGAAACTTTTTTGATCACACTCTCTGTGTCAAAAAGAAAAGGCCAGAGGCTTATCACCTCTGACCTGTGCTTTTGATGGTGGGCGATACAAGATTCGAACTTGTGACCCCATCCGTGTGAAGGATATGCTCTACCCCTGAGCCAATCGCCCGTCGCCTTTCGGCAAAAGAGATACTAACATAGCAACGCGAGGATTACCAAGAACTTTTTGGCTTCGATTTTAAAATCGTATGCCAGACCACTCCGACACAATCCGTGTTTACGGCATACTTGCAGCACAACGACCTGTTCCTACACTCGTCGTCAAAACCAGCAGCTAAACCAATTTTCATACGGCAAGACCTTCTCGTAATAGGTGTCGAAGATCTTGGGATGCTCGTACTCGTAAATCCCGCTGGACCACGCCACCATTTATTGAAATGATTAAACCTTTTTATAGACTTGCGCCGTAACGCCCGCCACGAACACAGTCAACCAATTGAGCCTATCTATAAGAAAAAACGCCTCCGGTTTTCGAAGGCTTTACATTCACGATGGTGGAGACGAGGGGAATCGAACCCCTGAACCTCTTGACTGCCAGTCAAGCGCTCTCCCAGCTGAGCTACGCCCCCGTGACGAGGAGATACTATAGGGGAATGTCTTGCTTGATGCAAGAGATTTTTGTTGAAACTTTTTCTTACGGGTTTTCCTGGGACGGGGCTGAATTGACTGATTTTGACTTCGGCAAAATCAGTCAATTAACCCACCGTCCCGATAAAACCCTCACGGTATAAAAAACCGATCGCGATGCCTTGGTGGACTTGAATCTTAGCCGTTTTCCTTACGACATTAGAGATGCCCGTGTCAGCTAACAGGCCTAGAGGGCTGTGGTCCAGTTCCCACTCTAGGCCGTGTTCGCTTACTACTGTCCCAGGGGCTATGGCGATGATGGAGAAGGCTTTGCCCTCGGCATCCTCGATGATCCAGGTCTCGCCTGCGTGAAGGATGCGGGCAATCACCTTGTCCTCGGCAATCCAAATGGGGGCATCCTCGTAGCCTGCAAGCAGCCCAGTTACGGAAAGCGCCATGTCCGGGCGACCGCCGGTGGCGCAGGTCGCAACCACTTCGGCACCCGGCCAGCGGCGTCGGACGGAATCGAGTGCAAGTGCCAGATCGGTATAGTCCTTGTAGGGGTCGTGGCGCTCTACCTCAAAGGCCTCGGCGGCATCGACCAACGCGCGACCGGTGTCGCTCACCGTGTCGGCATCTCCTACATACACGTCGCAACCCAGGCCAGCGCCCAGCAGCGCGTCGAGCCCGCGGTCCACGGCGACAACGTGGTCGCACTCCCCCGCTAGTCGACGCAGCAGATCCGCGCTCGCCACCACGGGCGAGCCACAAACCACTACTACTTTGCAAGCCACGGCCCTCGCCTAGCCCTCAAACGCAAGCACGCGGGCCAGATCCAGGTCCTCATAACTGTCGATAAAGATGTCGCAGTTGTCGCGAACCTCGTCGCGCTCCATACGGCCGTGCGGGTCATAAATGCCCATGCGCTTAAAGCCTGCAGTGCCAGAGCTCTTAAGGCCAAAGACGGCGTCCTCAAACACCCACGCGTGCTCAAACTGGTGCCCGTGGCGCTCCTCAAGGCGGCGCAGCGCCAGCTCGTACACATCGGGGAACTGCTTGGAGCGGCCCGCCTCGCCCGTCGTGGTAATAAACTCCATATAGGCGTCGAGCCCCGCACCCGCGAGTGCGGACTGCACCAGCTCGGCCGGCGTGGACGTGGCCACGCACATAGCAATGCCGGCCAATTTCGCCTGCTCCAAAAATGCCAGGAGCCCCTCGCGCGGCGGCACCTTGGAGTAGCCATCGATCAGGATGTCACTCAGCTCGCGATACAGCTCCTCGCCATTTTCGCCAATGCCCCACGTGTCGTGGTAGGCCTGGCACTCGTCCTCGAGCGACAAATGCTCAAACTGGGCAAAATCGTCGACCGTTACATCAATGCCGTGACGCCGCAATAGTTCGGGCTGGGCATAGGCCCAAACGGGGGTGCTATTTACCAGTGTGCCGTCGCAATCAAAAATAAAAGCAACATTAGAGGCGGCTGTGTGGTTCATTCGCAAACCTTTCAATGTCAAATGGTAAACAACCTGCTAAAAACGTTTTACCAAACGTAAATCTAAAAATCTTGAAACCCTAATTGGTAAAACTGCCAAGAGTTTTACCATCGCAATTCTGTCAGTGGCATAAACATGGCGCTCACCGATTAAACGCCACCGTAAATCCACTTTCGTCCATAAAACTAACGGACAGGTGTTATTGTGGTTTTTGCCGAAAGTTCCACCGAGCACGCGAGGTGGGACGAATCATAGAGCTATCGCCGTCCCTTCGATTCGTGCAGCCTTGGACCTTTCGCATCTAGTCACCAAGGCAACACGCTGCCGCGTCATGATGGGATCAAACGTGAGCGATACAAAGCTAAAGCCAGCAACCAAAAAGCCCGCTACCCGTAAAGCCGCCCCGCACGCACCGGAACTCACCAAGGACGATGTCTATCTGTTTGGCATTGGAATGTGGGAGCGCAGCTGGGAAAAGATGGGCGCGCATCCCGACACGCAGCAGCGCACGCGCGGCTGGCGTTTTTGCGTTTGGGCACCCGACGTTAAGAGCGTCCACGTTATCGGTGAATTTAACAATTGGGACGAACAAGCCAACCCGCTGGTGCCCGTACACACGAACGCTATCTGGGAAGGCTTTATTCCTGGCGCCGAGCAGGGCCAGCTCTATAAATACCTCATCGAGACCAACGAGGGCGAAAAGCTCTACAAAGCCGATCCGTACGCCTTTAAGGCCGAGTGCCCTCCGGGAACGGCGAGCGTGCTGTGGACCCTCGATGGCTACCAGTGGAACGACGCCGCGTGGCTCAAGCGCCGCGCCGGCCACAACCACATGTCGCAGCCGCTCAACATCTACGAGGTGCATATTGGCTCGTGGAAGCGCCACGGAGACGAGCCACAGGGCGAGCCGGACGAGTACGGCAACTACCCCGGTCCCATGGACCCCTTCCCTGCGCAGCGCGGCGAGTTTTACACCTATGACGACCTGTCGGTGGAGCTCGTGGACTACGTGCGCGATATGGGCTACACGCATATCGAGGTCATGCCGCTTATGGAGCACCCCTTCGATGGCTCCTGGGGTTACCAGACGACCGGCTACTTTGCCGCCACGTCGCGCTACGGCAACCCGCAGCAGCTCATGCACTTTATCGATGCGTGCCACGAGGCGGGCATCGGCGTGATCATGGACTGGGTGCCCGGCGGTTTTTGCGCCGACTCCCACGGCCTTGCCACCTTTAACGGCCACATGCTGTTTGAGCACGAGATTCACCCCAACTGGGGCACGCACAAGTTTGACTTCGCCCGCGGCGAGGTCCGCTCCTTCTTGGTCTCCAACGTGCTGTACTGGATCGAGAACTTCCATGTGGACGGCATTCGCATGGACGGCGTGTCCAGCATGCTGTACCTCAACTTTGGCATTGACGATCCTGGCCAAAAGAAGTTCAACAAGTACGGTACCGAGGAGGACCTGGACGCCAGCGCGTTTATCCGTCAGGTCAACTGCGCTGTTGAGGCGCACTACCCCGACGTGATGATGATGGCCGAGGAGTCCACCGCGTGGCCGCTTGTGACCTATCCGCCGCAGGACGGCGGCCTGGGCTTCCACTACAAGTGGGACATGGGCTGGATGAACGACACCCTGCACTACATGCAGACCGATTTTCCGTGGCGCCCCGGCAACCATGGCTTGCTCACGTTCTCCATCATGTACGCCTTTACCGAGAACTTTATCTGCCCGCTGAGCCACGACGAGGTCGTGCACGGCAAGTGCTCGCTCATCGGCCGCATGCCGGGTGACTGGTGGCGCCAGTTTGCCGGCCTGCGCACGCTCGCCTTCTACCAGATGACGCACCCCGGTGCCAAGCTCAACTTTATGGGCAACGAGATCGGCCAGTTTATCGAGTGGCGCTACTACGAATCTATTCAGTGGTTCTTGACCGAGCAGTATGAGACCCATGCACACCATCAGGCGTTCATTAAGGCGCTCAACCACCTGTATACCGCCGAGCCTGCCCTGTACGAACGCGGCTACAATGACGACGGCTTTACCTGGATCGACGCGGACAACTCCAAGCAGTCCATCGTGAGCTTTGTGCGTCAGGGCGAAAACGTCGATGACGACCTCGTGATCCTGATCAACTTTGACCCGGCGGCCTACGAGAGCTTCCGTGTGGGCGTTCCGCGTGAGGGCGACTGGGAGGTCATCTTTGACTCCGACCGTCCCGAGTTTGGCGGCAGCGGCTATGCTGGCGAGGAGCCCTACACCTGCTCGAGCGAGCCCTATCCCTGGAACGGGCAGATGGACTCCATTGAGATTAAGGTGCCCAGCCTGGCAGGCGTGGTGCTTAAGCGTCGCGGCCCCAGCAGCTATAAGCCGCCCGTGGTCGAGGAGCCCAAGAAGGCGACCCGCAAGCGTGCGTCCTCGGTGAAGCCCAAGCCAGCGGCCGCCAAGAAGGCTCCGGCCAAGGCAAAGGCCACGACGACCAAGGCTATGGCTAAGGCCGCCGCAAAGCCTGCTGCCAAGGCTACCGCGACCAAGAAGCCGGCTGCCAAAAAGGCCGCTACCAAAGCCAAGTCTGCTTCTGTTAAGTCATCACCTAAGGATGCGTAACAAAGCCGTTACAGCTGTCATTACCCGCCCCAGCGGGGCGTAGGATACAAGTCACAACCGTTCCGGGAGAAACATCCCCGGGGGAAGGAACGTATGAATAAGATCTTCGACAACAAGCAGGAGTTTACCGAGCTCTATCGCGATGCCGTCATGAGCATTAGCGGCAAGAGCGTCGAGGCAACCAGCGATCTGGATCGCTTTAACGCCCTGGCCAAGCTCGTGGCCGAGAAGGCGCGCACCGTTGCCACCAAGAGCGACGCCCGCGCCACCGCCGAGGGCAAGAAGCGCGTGTACTACTTCTCGATCGAGTTTTTGATCGGCCGCCTGCTCGACAACTACCTGCTCAACTTTGGCGTGCGCGACATGGTCGCCGAGGCGCTCGACGATATGGGCCTTGACCTGTCCGTCATCGAGAGCCAGGAGCCCGATCCGGCGCTGGGCAACGGTGGCCTGGGTCGTCTGGCCGCATGCTTCCTGGATTCCATGGCAGCCGAGGGCATTGCCGGCTACGGCAACGGCATGCGCTACCGCTACGGCCTGTTTAAACAGGAGATCGTCAACGGCAGCCAGGTCGAAACCACCGACGAGTGGCTCACCAACGGCTATCCCTGGGAGGTCCGTCGTCAGGACAAGGCCGTGACCATCAAGTTTGGCGGCCATGTTGAGGGCTTTGAGGAGAACGGCCGCACGTTCTACCGCACGGTGGACACGCAGGACATCCTGGCCGTCCCCTATGACATCCCCGTTGTGGGCTATGCCGGCGAGACCGTGAACAAGCTGCGCGTCTGGGCCGCCGAGCCGGTCGAGGAGCACTTTGACCTCGAGGCCTTCAACCGCGGCGACTATGCCCTGGCCGACGCCGAGCGCGCCGAGGCCGAGGCCATCAGCGCCATCCTCTACCCCAACGACGCCGGCGAGCACGGCCGTCTGCTGCGCCTGAAGCAGGAGTACCTGTTTGTCTCGGCCGGCATCTACAGCCTGCTCGACACCTTTGAGAAGGAGCACGGCGAGAATTGGGAGCTGCTGCCGCAGTTTGTTGCTATCCACACCAACGACACGCACCCCGCCATGTGCGGCCCCGAGCTCATGCGTATCCTCATCGACGAGAAGAAGCTCGAGTGGGATGACGCCTGGAACATCGTGACGCAGGTCGTGAGCTACACCAACCACACCATCCTGCCCGAGGCTCTGGAGAAGTGGCCCATCGGCACGTTCTCCAAGCTCCTCCCCCGCGTGTACCAGATCATCGACGAGATCAGCCGTCGTTGGCACGAGTCGTTCGACACCACGCAGGAAGGCTGGCAGGAGCGTCTGCGCCAGACCGCCATCCTGTGGGACGGCGAGATTCGCATGGCCAACCTGTCCGTGATCTGCAGCCACAGCGTCAACGGCGTGGCCAAGATCCACTCCGACATCATCAAGAACATCGTGCTCAAGGATTTCTATGCCCTGACGCCCGAGAAGTTCAACAACAAAACCAACGGAATCTCGCACCGTCGCTTCTTTGCCGAGGCCAACCCCACCTACGCCAAGCTCGTGACCGAGGCCATTGGCGACGGCTGGCTTAAGGACGCCTTTGAGCTGGAGAAACTCAAAGAGTTCCAAAACGACACCGAGTTCCTGAAGGCCGTGGGTGCCTCCAAGCGCGCCAACAAGGAGCGCCTGGCCGCCTACGTTAAGGCCGAGACCGGTCTGGTCATTGACCCCAACACCGTCTTTGATGTTCAGGTAAAGCGCTTCCACGCCTACAAGCGCCAGCTCATGAACATCATGAAGGTGATGGACATCTACAACCGTCGCATCGCCGATCCCAATTTCCACGTGACGCCGACGACCTTCATCTTTAGCGGCAAGGCTGCCTCGAGCTACACCTTTGCCAAGGAGACCATCCGCCTCATTAACTCCGTGGCCGACGTCGTCAACAATGACCCGCGCGTCAACGAGGTCATGAAGGTCTGCTTTATCCCCAACTTCCGCGTGAGCAACGCCCAGCTCATCTACCCCGCCGCCGAGATCTCGGAGCAGATCTCCACAGCCGGCAAGGAGGCCTCGGGCACGTCCAACATGAAGCTCATGATGAACGGCGCCATTACGCTGGGCACCCTCGACGGCGCCAACATCGAAATCGCCGACCTGGCCGGCCGCGAGAACGAGGCCATCTTTGGCCTGACCGCTCCCGAGGTCGAGCAGCTCTGGGCATCGAACAGCTACTTTGCGTGGGATACGCTCAACAACGATCGCGACCGTCTGGGCCGCGTGATGGACGAGCTCAAGGACAACACCTTCGCGGGTCTATCGGGCAACTTTGAGAGCATCTACAACGAGCTCATGAACAACAACGACCCCGACCTTGTCATGGCAGACTTCCGCAGCTACGTGGATGCGTGGGAGAAACTCACGGGCAGCTATGGCGACCAAGAAACCTGGAACCGCAAGGCCCTGCTCAACACCGCCTCGAGCGGCTGGTTCTCGAGCGACCGCACCATTCGCGAGTACCGCGACGAGATCTGGCACGCGTAAAGGCGCGCGAGCTCCCCTATGCCAGCACGGCATTACTCGACGGGCGTGACGTTGCGCCGCGCCCGTCGCTAATGGGTTTAGGAACATCGATGACAGAAGGAGAAATCGATGAGTAAGAAAGAATGCATCGCGATGCTCCTCGCAGGAGGACAGGGCAGCCGATTGGGGGCACTCACCCAAAAGATCGCTAAGCCGGCGGTTAGCTTTGGTGGCAAGTTCCGCATTATCGACTTTTCGCTCTCCAACTGCTCCAACTCGGGTATCGACACGGTGGGCGTTCTGACGCAGTATCGCCCCTACCTGCTGCATGCCTACGTGGGCTCTGGCGAGGCATGGGATCTAGACAGCCGCGACGGCGGCGTTTCGATCCTGCCGCCGTACGAGACGCAGACCGGCGGCGCATGGTATGCGGGCACGGCCGACGCCATTACGCAGAACCTGGACTACATCAAGGCCAACGACCCCAAGTACGTCCTGATTCTTTCGGGCGATCACCTGTATCGCATGGACTACCGCAAGATGCTCAAGACGCACATTGAGAACAACGCCGACCTCACGGTGAGCGTTATGCCCGTGCCGTGGGAGGAGGCCAGCCGCTTTGGCATCCTGACCACCGACCCCGAGGACGGCCGCATCACCAAGTTCACCGAGAAGCCCGATAAGCCCGATTCGAATCTCGCGTCCATGGGCATCTACATCTTCTCGGCAGACGTGCTGATCGAGGCGCTCGAGGAAGACGCTCTGGACCAGCGCTCGAGCCACGACTTTGGCAAGGACATCATCCCCAAGCTGCTCGGCGAGGGCAAGCGCCTGTACAGCTACGAGTTCCACGGCTTTTGGAAGGACGTTGGCACCATCGCCAGCTTCCACGAGACCTCGATGGACCTGCTGGGCAACAACCCCGAGTTCGATCTGTTCGACAAGCACTTCCCCATCATGTCCAACATCACCACGCGTCCGCCGCACTACATTGGCCCGGACGGCCGCCTGGACGACTGCCTGGTCTCCAACGGCTGCAAGATCTACGGCACCGCGCGCCACTCGATCCTTTCGACCGATGTCATCATCGAGGAGCGCGCTGTGGTCGAGGACTCCGTGCTGCTGCCGGGTGCGCACGTTAAGAGCGGTGCGCACATCTGCCGCGCTATTTTGGGCGAGAACTCCACGGTCGAAGAGGGCGTGAAGCTCGGCTCTGTCGATACCACCAAGGATACGGCCGTCGTTGGAAATGACGTCGTTATCGGGAAGGGGGAATGATCCGATGATCAATCGCAAGGCCATCGGTTATATCACCGCTAACTACTCTTCGACCTACGGCAGCGTGCTGCTCAAGGACCGCCCCATCGCGTCCGTTCCGTTTTTGGGCCGCTACCGCCTGATCGACTTCCCGCTGTCCAACATGATGAATGCCGGCATTAAGACCGTCGGCGTCGTCATGCCGGGCAATTACCGCTCGCTGATCGACCACGTGGGTTCGGGCAAGGACTGGGGCCTGGACCGCAAGAAGGGCGGCCTGTTCATGGTGCCCGGCAACGCGTATGGCACCACCAAGGGCGGCATGCGCTTCCTGCTGCGCGACATCATCTCCAACAAGACGCTGTTCCAGCGCTCGGACAAGCCCTATGTTGTGATGATGGGCACCAACATCATCTTTAACATGGACCTCAACACCATCATCGACGCGCACGAGAACTCCGGTGCCCAGATGACCGTGGTGTACTGCAAGGCCACGCGCAACGTCGATGACGAGACCAAGCTCGAGATTAACGAGAACGGTCGCCTGACGGGCGTGAGCGCTGGCGTCGTGTACGGCGACAACGCCTCTATGGACTGCTGCATCGTCAACCGCGAGACGCTGCTCGAGATCATCGACCACTACCAGGCCGCCGACTATCTTGACCTGCTCGAGGCACTCCAGGGCGACTTTGGCAACATCGACGTGTGCAGCTACGAATACAAGGGCGAGGTCGTGGGCGTGTTTAGCGAGAAGTCGCTGTATCGTCGCAGCATGGACCTGCTCGACCAGACCGTGGCCGACCAGCTCTTCGATCCCGAGCGCCCGATCCTGACCAAGGCCCACGACGTGCCGCCTTCGCGCTATGCGACCGGCAGCCACGCATGCAACTCGATCATCTCGGCCGGCTGCATCATCAAGGGCACCGTGCGCAACTCGATCCTGTCTCGCGGCGTTGTGGTCGAGGAAGGCGCTTCGGTGACCAACTCGATCATCAACCAGAGCTGCATCATCAAGAGCGGCGCCCGCGTTGAGAACGCCATCCTGGACAAGAACAACGTGGTTCCCACCAACACCGAGCTTCGCGGCACGCCCGAGAACATCCTGGTGCTGGGAAAGGCTCCGTTAACTTCCGACACCACCATCGTACGTTAACGTTGACACCGCAACATCGCTCGTAACATGTAGAATAGCCGCCCGGTTAGCGCCAGGCGGCTATTCTCGAATTGGAATATGGGAGACAATATGGCAGATTCCAGCAAAAAGATGCAGATCGTGTTTGCCTCGGCCGAGTGCGCACCGTTTGTTAAGACCGGTGGCCTGGGCGACGTAGCGGGCTCGCTGCCTGCGGCACTCGTGCGCGCCGGCGCCGAGGTCATCGTGATGGTGCCCAAGTACGCCACCATCAAGGACGAATACAAGGCGCAAATGGAGCACTTTGCCGACTTTTACGTGAGCCTGGGCTGGCGCAATGAGTACTGCGGGCTGGAGAAGCTCGAGCGCGACGGCGTCACCTATATGTTCGTGGACAACGAGCGCTACTTTGCGCGCGACTATCCGTACGGCTTCTTTGACGACGGCGAACGCTTTGCGTTCTTCTCCAAGGCCATCACCGAAAGCCTGCAGCACCTGCCGGCCGGTTTTGAGTGCGACATCCTGCACTGCAACGACTGGCAGACGGCGCTGGCGCCCGTGTTCTTGCGCGAGTTCTACCAGGGCCTGCCGCTGTACGACCGCGTCAAGACCGTGTTCTCGATCCACAACGTAGCGTTCCAGGGCCAGTTTAGCGACACCGTGATGGAGGACATCCTAGGTGTGGCGCATATTCCGGCGGCAGCTACGCAGTTGCGTTGCGACGCCTGCAGTATCAACTACATGCTGGGCGCGCTGCACTATGCCGATGCCATCACCACGGTGAGCCCCACCTATGCGGGCGAGATCCAGACGCCCGAGTTTGGCGAGGGCCTGGACGGCGTGCTGCGCGAGCGCTCCTATGCGCTGCAGGGCATCCTCAACGGCATTGACGTGGCGGCCTTTGACCCGGCAACCGACAAGCGCATTGCCGCCAACTACACGGTTGACGACCGTTCCGGCAAGGCCGTGTGCAAGGCCAAGCTGCAGGAGGAGCTGGGCCTCGAGGTTCGCGACGACCGCCCGCTTATGGTGATGGTCACGCGCCTGACGCGCCAGAAGGGCATGGACCTGGTCATGTACGCGCTCGACCGCATCCTGTCCGGCGGCGTGCAGGTGGCGGTGCTGGGCACCGGCGACCGCGACTACGAGGACGGCCTGCGCTACTTCCAGGACAAGTACCCCGGCACCATGGCCGCACGCATCGAATTTGACCCGGCGCTGTCGCAGCGCATGTACGCCGCCGCCGATATGTTCCTGATGCCTTCGAAGTTTGAGCCTTGCGGTCTGTCGCAGATCATCGCCATGCGCTACGGCACCCTACCCATCGTGCGCGAGACCGGTGGCTTGAAGGACACCGTGATCCCGTATAACGAGTTCACCGGCGAGGGCACGGGCTTCTCGTTTAGCAACTTTAATGGCGACGAGATGGGCGACGCGGTCTTCCGCGCGGCGCGCCTGTTCTGGGATAACCGTGAGGCATGGAACAAGCTGGTCACGCAGGCCATGAGCCAGGACTTTAGCTGGACGCGCTCGGCCGATAAGTATCTGGACCTGTACTTCTTTATGCACCCTGAGATTGAAAGGCCGGCGGCTGTTGTCGACGAGCCTGAGGTTGTTGTTGAGCCGGTGGCCGCTGAGGAGCCCGGGGCCGAGGAGAAGCATGTTGAGGCTGAGCCCGTTAAGGCCGAGCCTGAGGTGAAGGCTGAGGCTGCTCCTGAGGCAAAGGCCGAGGTCAAGCCGGCTGCAAAGCCTGCAGCTAAGAAGACCACGACCCGCAAGATGACCGCTAAGAAGGCTACGACGACCAAGGCTACCGCGACTAAAACGACGGCTGCCAAGACAACGACTACGCGCAAGCGCACGACCGCCGCTGCCAAGAAGGCCACCGAGGCCGAGGCTGCTCCCGAGGTAAAGGCTGAGGCCGCCGTCGAGGCTAAGCCTGCGGCAAAGGCACCGGCCAAGACCGCTACCAAGAAGACGACCGCGACCGCCAAGAAGGCAACAGCTGCCAAGAAGACCACAACAACGAAATCGACGACCACGAAGGCCACCACAACCAAGGCAGCCACAAAGCCGGCCGCCAAAGTCGAGGAGACGCCCGCCGAATCCAAGGCCAAGGTAACCGTCGAGGCCAAGCCGGCCGCCAAGACCACCACGCGCAAGCGCGCAACGACGACGGCCAAGAAGTCCACGACCAAGGCTGCTGCTCCCAAAGCGGAGGCTAAGGCCGAGGCCAAACCCGCAGTAAAGGCCAAGCCCGAGCCCACAATGGAGACCCCGGTCTCCCCCGCCGCCGCAACCGAGAAAAAGGCGCCGTCGAAGAAGACTTCCGTCCGCAAGGCAACGGCCACCCGCAAGCGCCGCTAATCCAGACGATCCAAAACCTCATCAAACCCTAAGCAAGGGGCGCTCCAACCGGGCGCCCTTTCTCTGTAGGTAGTGGTAAAACGATTTTCTAGGACAACCGTTCGCCGATGGTAAACGGATGTTGTTTATACAGCCTGTGTACAACAGATATACTTACATCCTGTGCGTAAAGCCCATGGCCAGCAGGCCATGATTCTATTGAACTGGACCGTACTATGAGATTGATACACAACAGCCGTCTGCCGCAGTTTCGCACTCCGTTTGGCGCTGTGACCACAGGAACTACCCTTTCGCTTTCCGTGATTCTGGAGGATGCCGATCCCAAGCAAGCAACGCTTACGCTGCGTACCTGGGTCGACGAGATCGGTGAGTCTCGGTATCCCATGACACACGAGGGCGACGGCATATTTAGCGTAGAGCTTGAGTGCACCGAGCCCTGTCTTATCTGGTACAGCTTTATCTGCAATATCGAGGGCCAGCCTGAGGTTCGTCTGGGCGCACCGCAGGGCCGCACCGGCGGCGAGGGCGTGACCTACGACTACACCGAGGTGCCGTCGTTCCAGGTCACCGTCTACAAGCACCGCGAGAACCGCCCCACCTGGTACGAGCGCGGCATGGTGTACCAGATCTTCCCCGACCGCTACGCCCGTGACGAGCATTGGCGCGAGCGCACAATGGCCGAGGTCGAGAAACCGCGCAAGGGCATTCAGCGCCGGATGGTCGAGGACTGGAACGAGCCGCCCGTGTACGAGCGCGCCGAGGACGGCTCCATCAAGACCTGGGACTTTTACGGCGGATCGCTCAAGGGCATACAAGAAGACCTGCCTCGCATCGCCGAGCTGGGATTTACAGCCATCTACCTCAACCCCATTTTTGAAGCCGCGAGTAACCACCGCTACGACACCGCCGATTACACCAAGATCGATCCGATTCTGGGCACCGAGCAGGACTTTACGGAGCTGTGCGAGGCGGCCGAGAAGCTCGGCATTTCCATCATCCTGGACGGCGTTTTCAACCACACGGGCGACGACTCGATCTATTTCAACCGCTACGGCAACTACCCCGGCGTGGGTGCGTGGCAGAGCGAGGATTCGCCGTGGCGCGATGCGTTTTATTTCCACGAGGACGGCTCGTACGACTGTTGGTGGGGCGTGGGCAATATGCCCGCCATTAATGAGAGCTCCGAACTGGTACGCGAGCGGCTCTTGGGCAAGGACGGAGTCATTCGTAAATGGCTGCGCGCCGGCGCTCACGGCTGGCGCTTGGATGTGGCTGACGAGCTTTCCGATGACTTCCTGGCCGAGATCAAAAAGGCCGTGCTCGCCGAGAAGCCCGACGCGCTGCTGCTCGGCGAGGTCTGGGAAGACGCCTCCAACAAGATCAGCTATGGCCATTTGCGTCGTTACCTGCAAGGATCCGAGCTGGACTCCGCCATGGACTACCCCTTCCGCGACATGGTCATCGGCTTTTTGATGGGCTACAAGAACGCCTACCAGGCAGCCGAGGATATCGAGACCCTGCGCGAGAATTATCCGCGCGAGGCCCTGTCCTGCGCGCTCAACCTGCTATCGAGCCACGACCGTCCGCGCATCATCTCGGTGCTCGGCGGCGGCCCTGATGAATCGCAGCTGCCCGAGTGCGAGCGCAGCAAATGGCGCCTGGACGAGAACGCGATGGGCCTTGCCAAGAGCCGCTTTTGGCTTGCAACGCTCATGCAGATGACGTTCCCCGGCGTGCCCTCGATCTATTACGGCGACGAGTACGGCCTTGAGGGCCTGACGGATCCGGGCAATCGCCGCACGCTGCCTTTGAAGGAAGACCTGCACGACTTCGATGCACTCGCCATCCTTAAAAACGCCTCGGCCGTGCGCCGCGCCCTGCCGTTTATGGTTGACGGCGAGATCAAGGCCTTCGCGCTCAATGACGAGGTGCTGGCCTACAACCGTACGGGCAAGGATGGCGAGTTCGCGACGGTTATCATCAACCGCAGTCTGCGCAATTCGCACCGCGTGACGATTCCGGCGCTCGGCGAATGCGCGAGCGATGTGATTAGCGGTCACGAGTGCGAGATCCACAACGGCACAGTCACGCTCGACCTGTACCCGCTGGGATCGTCGATCATCTATCACCATGCCGAGCAGCGCCTGCAGGAGCCGCTCGATCACGGTGCGGGTGTTGTGTGCCATATCACATCGGTGCCGACCGACAACGGCAAGCCCGGTACGATCGGCGCTCCCACGCGTCGTTTTATCGACCATCTGGCTGCCATGGGCATGCGTTACTGGCAGGTTCTCCCCGTCAACCCCACGGACTTCTTCCGCTCACCTTACGCCGGTCCTTCGGCCTTTGCGGGCAATATCGACCTGCTACCCGAGAGCCACGAGGAGCTGGCAGCCGACTTTGAGACCTGGAGGGCCCGCGGAGGCGAGGATGCCGATCCGCTGTACACCGCGTTTAAACATCGCAATGCCTATTGGCTCGAGAAATACTGCGTCTACATGGCCGTTAAGAAGTACTTTGAGGGCGAGTCGCGCCACGATTGGCCGGCAGATGTCGCGCGATACAACGAGCATCTGATCGACGACAAGCGCTTCCACAACGAGGCCGAGCTTCAGGCGTACATGCAGTACCGCTTTGACCTGGCTTGGTGCGAGCTCATGAACTATGCGCACAAAAAGGGCATCGAGGTTATCGGGGATATTCCTATGTACGTGTCCGACGATTCGGCGGATGCGTGGAGCGAGCCCGAGAACTTCTGGCTGTCCGATACCGGCAAGGCGATTGAGATTTCCGGTGCGCCGCCCGACAACTTTGCACCCGAGGGCCAGGTGTGGGGCAACCCGACGTTCCGCTGGGACCACATGAAGCAGAACGGCTATAGCTGGTGGATGGATCGCCTGCGCCGCGCATTCTCGCTCTACGACCGTGTGCGTCTGGATCACTTCCTGGGATTCCACAGCTACTTTAGCATTCCTGCGGGCAAGGCCTGCGCCGACGGTCGCTGGCTGGCGGGACCGGGCAAAGACCTGTTCCAGACCGCCTACGACGAGCTGGGTCCGCTCAACTTTATCGCGGAGGACCTGGGCTATTTGACGCCCGGTGTTCGCGCCATGGCTTCGACCTGCGGCTTCCCCGGCATGGACGTGCTGGAGTTTAGCGATTACGACGTCCTTTGCGGCGTGCACCCCACGCCCGGCAAGATTCTGTACACGTCGACGCACGATACGTCGACGCTCACCGGTTGGTGCACGCGTTCCTTTGCGGGCGGCGATGAGCCGAGCGGCGTTGAGGTGGCGGCTAACCTGATGAGCGACGCGCTAGCAAGCGACGCTCCCCTGGTGATGATGCCGCTGCAGGATGTCCTGGGGCTTGGCGACGATGCGCGCATGAACGTACCGGGCGTGGCCACGGGCAACTGGACCTGGCAGGCTGACGAGGCCGACGTTGCGGCCGCCGAGGACAAAACTGCACAGCTCCTGCGCAACACCCATAGATTCTGGGGCGAGTCGTGATAAAACGCCCGATATAGGGTACAGTTACAGACGTTTGAATTTTTGCGGGCAGAGCGATCTGCCCGCTTTGTGCTGAAAAGGAAGTATTATGGCACGTTACGATTACAAGTGCTCGAGCTGCGGCAACGTGTTTGAGGTTGAGCACCCCATGTCCGAGAGCCCCGAGGTCGTGTGCCCCAGCTGCGGCGCCCCAGCCGCCAAGACGTTTTCGGCCAGCGGAATTAAATTCGAAGGCAGCGGTTTCTACAACACCGACCAGCGAAGCGGCGGCTCCAGCACCAGCGCCACCAGCGGCTGCTGCGACAACTGCCCGCACAGCCACTAGTGACAAGCGGCCCCGCGATCAAGCCCGATCGCGGGGCTGATTCTTTAGCTACCCAGGCATCTCTATGAGTTGCGGTGAAATAAGGACTGTTTGTCAGGTGGAAGCCGCTATTCAATCCCTATTTCACCGCAACTTTGTAGTTACTTATGGACCAGTCTGGCGCAGAAGTGGCCATCGTAGGAGTCAGCGTTTACCGGCACGCTTTGGAAGAGGCCTCGATCGTTCTGACGTACGGAGACAAGCTTCTTAGCCTGATCGAACTCGGGGAGTTGCAGGATCTGCGCCTCGGAGAGTGGCGCCACGGTAAAGCCGGTACCCTCGGGTGAGTTCAGGAAAGCGTCCACCACCTGCGTGTTCTCCTCGTCAAAGACCGAGCACGTCGCATAGATGAGCTCGCCACCGGCAGCCACGCGCGCGGCAGCCTCTTTGAGCATCGTCAGCTGCAGTTTGGGCAACTCGGTCGTAACGTCATTCTCAGTTAGGCGCCACGGGATCTCGGGATGACGGCGCATGGTGCCGGTGCCAGAGCACGGAGCATCGATAAAGACCGTGTCGAACGTAACCGGCTCGCCAAGCATGGCATCAAACGACGTCAGTACTTCATCAAGCTCGCAAGCATCGCCCGAAACCGTACGAACGCCCTGAATACCGGCCTTATGCAGACGAGCGAGATTCTGGTCGCACTTGCGATCATGAAGATCGAGCGCCGTATGCTGACGCTCATAGCCCGCACGCTTGGCCTGGCACATCATCACATAGGTCTTGGTGCCTCGACCGGCACCAATCTCAAGGCAGCTTCCGGGGCGCGTGGCAGATGTGGCGATAAGCTGCGCGTTGAGATCAGACGCCACAGCCGCAGCGCGCTCAAACACGCCCGATGCAACCGTGACCTGCGCATCGACCGGAGCATGGCAGCCCGGAAAGACAGGCGCAACAAGCTGCGAAATATACGAATCGGCCTTAGTCGCAAACGCATTCTCGTGCAATGCAAGCGGCGCAGGCGCCAGATTGCCGGCAAAGTTCAGCGCGCCCTCGGGCGTATCGAACGAGGCCATAATACGAGAGCAAAGCCAACGCGGCAGGCCCATCAGGCGCGACAGACGAACCAAGCGTCGCTTAGACTCATCCACATCGGACGCAGTAGCAAAGTCCTCAACATTGTCCGCAACCTTATGCAGTACAGCATTGGCCAAGCCAGCGGCGGACTTAGCACCGCTGCGCACCAGCTCAACACCCTGACTTACGGCAACGCGGCCAGGCGTATGCAGATAAAGCATCTCGAAGGCCGAGATGCGAAGCGCCATGCGAACACGCGGCGCAACCTTTTTAGGCTTATCAAGAAACTGATCGAGCAGCTCGTCCAAAATACCCTGCGTGGCGGCAACACCCAGCGCCAAGCGGGCGGCAAAAGCGGAATCGCGCTGGTCAATAGCCTTGGCCGATGCGCGAGAGGACAGCACGTCACGCGCATACATGCCGCGGCGATCGGCCTCCATCAGCACATCGAGCGCAAGCTTGCGCGCGGGAGACAGCTTGCTCATGACAAAACACCCCAGATAAGATCGGCACCCTGCAGGCCAGCAGCCCAAGCAGAAGCAGCCATGGCACGCTTGCCATCGGGCTTAACCTCGAGCAGCTCAACTGCACCATCGGAAAGCCCCAGGTAAACACGCTTGTTCTTAACGTCAACAGCGCCCTCGCCAAGCGAAACATCGGCCAGCGCAGCATCGAGCACGCGCACGGTCTTACCGGCAATCACACAACGAGCAGGCGCGGTATCGGACGAAGCCAGCACATGGCGCACGCAATCAAGCGCCGCCATTTGCGGATCCAAACGCATCTCCTGCTTAGAAATTTTGGCAGCATGGGTAACAAGCGACTCATCTTGTTCAGTCCAAACGGCGGTGCCATCGGCAAGAGAAGGAAGCGTATCGGCAAGCAGTTTGCCTCCAAGCTCACCAAGCTCCATGGTCAGCGCCTCAGCATGCTTGCCGGCAACCGACGTAGAAGCCTGAGCACAATAAGCACCAGTGTCCACGCCATGCCCAATGCGCATAATAGAAACGCCAGCAACCTCATCACCAGCAAGAATCGCACGCTGAATAGGAGCAGCCCCACGCCAGCGAGGCAGCAAGGACGCATGAACATTCACAATACCAAGCGGCGCCATATGCAGCACCTCATCCGGCAAAATGCAACCATAAGCAGCCACACAGAAAATATCGGCTTTCGCAGCTTGTAGCGCCTCAACAACCTCAGGCGTAATACGATTAGCCTCGACAACGGGCAACCCCAGCTCAAGCGCGCGAGCCTTAACAGGAGACGGCTCCAGCTTCTTACCACGCCCACGAACAGCATCAGGACGAGTAACAACAAGCGCAATCTCATTCCCAGCCTCAACAAGCGAAGTCAAAGAAGGCACAGCAAAATCAGGCGTACCCATAAACACAATACGCATAAAGATCGTCTCCCCTCAACCAAAGCCGAGACGGCTACAAAGAGCAGCGGAAAGCCAAGTACCCAGCCATTCCGCAATAACATTTCAACAAGAATAAATATACCCAAAACCAAAGAAAGAGCCGCAATAAAAGCAGCTCTTTCAGCAAAGCACCTATCAGCGAAGACGCCCATCCCTGGCCCGACGGCACCCCGGGGACGGACAAACCTACTCCGTCTCGCCCGGTCGAGCGCCGCGGGCCAGGGCGTCCTGGTACTCGTTGACTGCCTTGATCCTCTGCATCGGCTTCAGTCGCTCGAACATGGTGTTGCCATGCAGGTGATCAATCTCGTGCTGCAGGCACACGCAGAACAGATCGCCCGAAGCCTCATAGCGAATCAGGTTTGCGTCCAAGTCGTACGCCTCGACGACGACATGGTCGGGACGCTCGATCTCGCAGCTAATGCCAGGGATGGACAGGCAGCCCTCGCTAAACGGCACCAGATGGTCGCTCTGCTCCACGATCACGGGGTTGATGAGCACGTACGGGTCATAGTCGTTCTTGTCGGTGTAGTCGCAGTCGATGGTGACGAGCTGGATGAGCTCACCGATCTGCGGGGCAGCAAGGCCGCAACCGCCGTTGTCGAACATCATCTTCTTCATCTTCTCGGCAAGCGCCTCGATCGCCGGGGTGATCTCCTCGATGACGGCGCACTCCTGGCGCAGACGAGGGTCGGGCGACAGTACGATTCCGTTGGCTTCCATGGCCATCCTTTCGGGTTGTTACATCAAATCATAAGCGTCGACGTCAACGCTCAAGCTCACGCCGCGCACGGAGCCCACCTCTTTGAGGCAGGCGTCGATATCATCAGAGACATGGTACCCCACGGGCGACTTCACAAGCAGATGGAAGCGGTAACGGTCCTTGGCTCTCTCGATTACACACGAAGCCGGACCCAGCACCTGCGGCACGGCACTCCCCGCCCGCAAAAAATCGGGCGCGGCGGCATGCCAGCGGCGCTTAAGAAGCTTTGCGATACGCCCGATGTAGTCCTGCGCGTCGTCTCGGTTCGCCGACCACACCAAGATGTTGACCAGGCGCACAAACGGCGGGTACAGCGCGTCGCGACGCTGGTCCAGGTCGTAGTCGGTAAAGATCGAACGGTCGTGCTCGGCGACGGCGCGGATGACCGGGTCCTCGGGCAGGTAGGTCTGGATGATCACCTCACCGGGGCGATCGCCGCGGCCGGCGCGGCCCGCAACCTGCTCCAGCAAGTCGTATGCGCGCTCTCCTGCGCGGAAGTCCGGCAGCTTGAGGGCGAAATCGGCATTGACCACGCCCACGAGCGTGACCTCGGGAAAGTCGAGGCCCTTGGCGATCATCTGGGTGCCCAGCAGCACCGCACAATCGGCGGCATCGAACTGCTCGAGCAGCTTTTTGTGCGCATCCTTGCCGCGCGTGGAATCGGCATCCATGCGAATAATGGCGACGTCCTCGGGAAGCATCTGGTGCAGCGCGTCCTCGATCCGTTGAGTGCCCAGACCCATTTTTGCCAGGTAGCGACTGCCGCACTTGGGACAGCGGCTTGTGGGCGCCGGATAGGGCTGCACGCGCCAGGACGAACCACAGGTATGACACTGCAGCGTGTGCGTGCGCTCGTGGTACGTAAGGGCGGTGGAGCAATGGTTGCAGGTGGGAACGCAGCCGCACTCGCGGCACATGAGGAAGGGCGCAAAGCCACGACGGTTGTGCAGGAGCACGGCCTTCTCGCGACGCTCGACCACGCGTTCCAGGCCTTCCATAAGCGGTTTTGAGAACATAGAGCGGCTGCCATGCGAGAACTCGCGGCGCAGGTCGGCGATCCGAACCGTAGGCAGCACGGCTTGTCCCGGGCGCTCGGGCATCTCGACGCGCGTCCAGGTGGCACCGTTATACGTGCCACGGCGGCAGCGGTCGAGGGCCTCGGCAGAAGGCGTGGCGGAACCCAACACGAGCGGGCAGCGGTAGCGGCGCGCCATCTCGGCAGCCACCTCACGTGCGTGGTAGCGCGGGCTGGAACCCTGCTTGTAGCTGGTCTCATGCTCCTCATCGATGATGATGAGACCAAGGTCGCTGAGCGGGCAAAAAAGCGCCGAGCGGGCGCCGACGACCACGCGCGCGGCACCGCTGGCGACCATGTCCCACTGGTCCAAGCGCTCGCCGGCCGAAAGGCGCGAGTGGAAGACCGCGACCGTCTCGCCAAAACGCGATCGGAAGCGGCCGACAGTCTGGGCCGTCAGCGAGATCTCTGGCACCAGCACGCAGGCCGAACGGCCAGCTGAGAGCACGCGCTCGATGGCGGAGAGGTAGACCTCGGTTTTGCCGGATCCAGTGACGCCATCGACTAGGACCACGTCGCCGTGAGCGTCAAGGCGTGCGCGCTCAATCTGCGCGAGGGCCTGTCGCTGACCGTTGGTGAGTGCCACCGGGGCCTTGCCGCTCGCCGAGGACAGCGTGGTCTGCTCGCTGCAGCCACGCCAGGCGCGGCGCTCTTCCACCACCACGACGCCGCGTTTTTCGAGCGACTTGATGGTCGCAGACATACTGTTATAGAGAAGGTTGAGGTCGCGCGTCGTGACAGGACCACACTGGAGCGCCTCGATGAGTTGGCGCTGACGGACCGCGGTCTTGGGTGGCGTGTAGTCAAAGCCTTCGGGCGTAAGCATCACCCAGCGGTTTTGGATGGGTTTGACGGCTGGACGTTCAACCGTCCACACGCCGTCGTCGCCCTTGACCACACGCGGGCTGCCACCCGGAGGCAAGAACAGGCGCAGGCACTCGGAAAGCGTCGCGACATACTCGCGGCTCATCCAGCGTGCGATACGGGCAGCCTCGGCGGTAAAGAGCGGTTTGCTGAGGATGGCCTCGATGGGCTTGATGCGCACGGGGTCGAGGGCGTTGTTGCCCGGCAGATCGCCCAGATCAGGCGCAATGTCGACGACATAGCCCGCGGCGGCACGGTTACCAAAGTGGACCAGGACCGTGGATCCGATCTGGACCTCGTTGGCAAGGGACTCGGGGATGCCGTAAGCAAACGGTTCCGACAGCGCACGGGTGGGGATGTCGAGGACCACGCTCGCGTAGGCGGCAGGGGCCTCGGGCGCAGGCTTAGACTGAGCCGAGGCAGCGGCAGGCTTGGGCTTCACCGGAGCTTCCTCCGGTTCCGGCGAACCAAACAGCGACAGTTGTTGAGCCATACACCACCTCTAACGAACGGACCTGAAAGGGGTGGGACAAAATAATCAGTAGAGTTTGTCCCATGGCCGATACGAGTGTCGAGCTCGTTGCGTCACTCGAACATGGGACAAACACTACTGATTATTTTGTCCCAGCAACCCACTCATCGGTACAGAAACAAGAGCCCCGCTCGAGGGAACGGGGCTCGGATACATGCGTTTGCGCGTCTACTACAGCGCCATCGTGCGGGCGCGGTCGATGCGCGCCAGGCAGTCGTCGCGGCCGACGAGTGCCATGGTCTCGCCCAGCGGAGGGCTCACCATGTTGCCGCAAACGGCCACACGCACGGCCTGGAACACCACGCGCTTCTTGAGGTCCATCTGCTCGGGCAGCGGCTCAAGCGCAGCGTCGATGTTCGCGGCTGTCCACTCGTCCACGCCCTCGAGCGCGGCCTTGGCGGCGTCCAGAATGGAACCCATGCCCTCCTTGGCCAGGCCCTTGTTGACAGACTTCTCGTCATACTCGAGCGTCTCGGCCGTGGCAAAGATGGGGGCGGCGACGGTCACGGCGTCGGCCGGCATCTTGGTGCGCGGCTTAACGATGGCGGCAAGCGCGTCGATCCAGTCCTCGCCGTACTCGACGTTGCCCTCGATGAGACCCGCCTCGTGCAGCTCGGGGACCATGATCTCGTCGGCAAACTGGGCATCGGACATGCCGTTGATGTACTCGGCGTTGACCCAGTCGAGTTTCTTGGGGTCGAAGGTCGCCGGGTTCTTGGAGATGCGGTCGAGCGAGAACTTGCTGGCCAGGACATCGCGCGGAATGATTGTGGTCTCGCCGTCGAGCGACCAGCCGAGCAGCGCCAGATAGTTGACGAAGGCGTCGGACAGGTAACCAGCGTCGCGGTACTCCTCCACCGAGGTGGCGCCGTGGCGCTTGGAGAGCTTCTTGCCGTCGGCACCCAAGATCATGGAAATGTGGGCGAACGTAGGCACGGGCGCGCCGAGGGCCTCGTAGACCATGACCTGACGCGGGGTGTTGGACAGGTGGTCGTCGCCGCGGATGACATGGGTAATCTTCATCATGGCGTCGTCGACGACGGTCGCGAAGTTGTACGTGGGCGTGCCATCGGAGCGGAAGATGACAAAGTCGTCGAGCTCCTTGGCGTCGAAGGTCACCTCGCCGTGGACGGCGTCGTGGACGACGACGTCGCCGCGGTCCTCGGGCACCTTGATGCGCAGGACGTAGGACTCGCCGGCCTCGATGCGGCGGCGGGCCTCCTCGGGATCAAGATCGCGGCAACGACGCTGATAGCCCTGGAAGGGGTCCTTGCGCTCCTGCGCGGCCTTGCGGTCGGCATCGAGCTGCTCCTTGGTGCAGAAGCAGGGATAGGCCTTGCCCTCATCCCAAAGCTTCTGGGCGGCCTGCTTGTACTGGTCCAGGCGCTCGGTCTGGGCATAGGGACCATAGTCGCCGCCCACCTCGGGGCCCTCGTCCCAGTCCAAGCCCAGCCAACGCATGGCGCGCAAAATGATCTGCGTGTTCTCGTCGGTGGAACGGGTGGGATCGGTGTCGTCGATGCGCAGAATGAACGTACCGCCGTTTGCGCGGGCGAAAGCCCAGTTATAGATAGCGGTGCGGGCGCCGCCGATGTGCAGCTTGCCCGTCGGTGAGGGTGCAAAGCGGACGCGAACGTCTGATGCCATGGAAATCTCCTCGATTGCAGGATGGATGTCTAACTGCACCAGTATAAAGCATCAAAGCAACCTCCGCACAAAGGGCACCGACCCACTCATTGGGGACAGACTTAAATGACTACCCAATGAGCACCCGACTGGTCATTTAAGTCTGTCCCCGATGAGTAGGTGCGGAAAGGGTGTGAATGTTTGATTTACGCGCTATGATGTGCCCTTGCATAGAGAGCCCGGCGGAATGGTAACGGTCGCCGGGACACGTTATTGAAAGGACAATCATGTCAGAAGAACTTCGTTCCATCCCACCCCAACACGGGTCCTTTGTTTTTACGTCGGAGTCGGTGACCGAAGGTCATCCCGATAAGATCGCTGACCAGATCAGCGACGCCGTCCTCGACGCAATTCTCGCCAAAGAAATAGAGCTGCAGGAGCAGGGCTACATCGCCCCCAACGGCGTACCGGCCAACGTGGAGAACGTCCGCTGCGCCTGCGAGACCCTCGTGACCACCGGCACCGTCATCGTCGCCGGCGAGATTCGCACCCAGGCCTACGTCGACGTACAGGAAATCGCCCGCGGCGTTATCCGCCGCATTGGCTACAACCGTGCCAAGTTCGGTTTTGACTGCGATACCTGCGGCGTTATGAGCCTCATCCACGAGCAGTCGCCCGATATCGCCCAGGGCGTCGACGAGTCCTTCGAGACCCAGACCGGCGCTACCACCGACCCGATCGACCTGATCGGCGCCGGCGACCAGGGCATGATGTTCGGCTATGCCTCCAACGAGACCAAGACCCTCATGCCCATGCCGCACTACCTGGCAAGCCGCCTGGCCGAGCGCCTGGCCGCCGTGCGTCACGACGGTACCCTCGCCTATCTGCGTCCCGACGGCAAGACCCAGGTCACCGTGCGCTACGAGGAAGGCAAGCCCGTCGAGGTCACGACCATCGTCATCTCCACGCAGCACGCCGCCGAGATCGAGGATATGGGCAAGATCAAGGCCGACCTCATTGAGCACGTCATCACCCCGGTCATGGCCGCCGAGAACATGCCGTGGGACAACGCGGACATCTACGTGAACCCCACTGGTCGCTTTGTCGTGGGCGGCCCCATGGGCGACACGGGCCTGACCGGCCGCAAGATCATCGTCGACACCTACGGCGGCTACGGCCGTCACGGCGGTGGCGCCTTTAGCGGCAAGGACTGCACCAAGGTCGATCGCTCTGCCGCGTATGCCGCGCGCTGGGTCGCCAAGAACGTGGTCGCCGCCGGCCTGGCCGACCGCTGCGAAGTCGAGCTTGCCTACGCCATCGGCGTTTCCAAGCCCCTCTCAATCATGGTCGACACCTTCGGTACCGCACATGTTGCTGAGCATAAGATCGTTGAAGCCGTAGAGAAGACCTTCGACCTGCGCCCGGGCGCAATCATCCGCGACCTAGACCTGCGTCGCCCGATTTACGAAAAGACGGCAGCCTACGGTCACTTCGGCCGCGAAGACGCCGACTTCACCTGGGAGAAAACCGATCGAGTCGAAGAACTCAAAGCAGCCTGCGGCCTGTAAGCTAACGAGAAAAGCCACAGCCAAATAGAAACACGCCAAAAAGAGGTACCGGAACAACCGGTACCTCTTTTATATTAACCGGTGGCGAAGATGAGTCGACATGGGACACAGAATAGGTTCCCAGCTGATGAATTTTGCAGCAAGCGTGCCCCTACCATGTATCCTAAGTTCCGAGGGCTTTGGTATTTGGTCGATCGCGAGTTCCGCACGAGCCGGAGAGCACTTAATGTGCTCTCCGTGCGAGCAGGACTGCCCGAGCAGGCGACCTTATGCCCCGCCCCTCGGGACGACGAGCCACGTAAAGGAGCAGCCATGGCAGGCAAGCCGCAAACACTAGCTACGACCTCGGCATTCGAGATCTTGGGCCCCGTCATGGTCGGCCCCAGCTCATCGCACACCGCCGGCGCCCTGCGCTGCGCCCAAGTTGCCGCCAGCCTGCTGGAAGGCCGCATTACCAAAGTCACCTTTGGCCTGTGGAACTCCTTCGCCCACACCTACCGCGGCCACGGTACCGACCGTGCGCTCGTCGCGGGCATCCTGGGCCTCGACACCGACGACGAGAACATCAAGCAGGCCTTTGACCTCGCAAGCGAGCAGGGCCTCGAATATCACTTTGACATCAAGGGCGACGACGCCTCCATCCACCCCAACACCGTCGACATTGACATGGTCGACGACACGGGTGCCACGGCACAGGTCCGCGGTGAGAGCCTGGGCGGCGGCAAGATGCGCATCAGCCGCATTAACGGCGTCGGCGTCGACATCTCGGGCATGTACTCAACGCTCTTCGTGGCGCACAAGGACGTCCCCGGCGTGCTCGCCGCGCTCACCAACCTGCTCGCCTACGCACACGTGAACATCGCCTTCTGCCGCACCTACCGCACCGAAGTGGGCGGCCAGGCCTACTCCGTCTTCGAGACCGACGGCGCGCCCGACGACACCGTCGTCCCCATGCTCCGTAAACTCGACAATGTCGATTACGCGACCTTTATCGAGCTCCCCGGTTCTGCCTCGTCGCTCTCCCCCGGTGTCTCGGCAAAGGAGATCTTCGACGACGGCGAGCAGCTGCTCGATGCGTGCGCCGAGCTCGGCCTGAATATCGGCGCCGTTATGGCCGTGCGCGAGGCGCGTCTGACCGGCGAGGCCCACGCCGTCGCCGCCATGCGCCGCGTGCTCGACGTCATGCGCGAGGAGACCACGACCCCCATCGTCAATCCGCAACGATCGCTCGGCGGGCTTATCGGCGGCGAGGCTAAACTCGTCGATGCCACCGGCCGCAACGATTTGAGCACGAGCCTGATGGGCACCGTTCAAACCGACGCCGTGGCCCGCGCGATGGCCGTGCTCGAGCGCTCCGCCACGATGGGAGTGATCGTCGCCGCTCCCACGGCAGGCTCCGCGGGTGTCGTGCCCGGCTGCGTGCTGGCGCTCGCCGATCACCTTCAGCTCGACGACGAGCAGGTCATGGACGCGCTCTACTGCGCAGCCGCCATCGGCCTCAACCTCACCACGAGCGCCTGCGTCGCCGGTGCCGAGGGCGGCTGCCAGGCTGAGGTAGGAAGTGCGGCCGCCATGGCAGCCGCCGCGCTGGTGCAGATGCTCGGCGGCACGCCCGGGCAGGCGCTCGACGCCAGTTCCATCGCGCTGAGTAACTTGCTGGGCCTCGTTTGTGACCCCGTCGGTGGCCTCGTGGAGGTACCCTGCCAAAACCGCAACGCCATCGGCGTGGCAGCCGCCTTTAGCTCGGCGCAGCTTGCACTTGCCGGTATCAAGAGCCTGGTGCCGTTTGACCAGATGGCGCACGTCATGCTCTCCGTGGGCCACGCGTTGCCGGCCACGCTGCGAGAGACGGCAAAGGGTGGCATCGCGCAGGCTCCGGCCGCACTTTCGGCCTGTGCAAAATGCGGTGTGTGCGGATAGCGACAAAGAAAGACTCGAAGGTGGGACAAATGTCCCACCTCTTTTGAATGCCACCGTTTCCATACCACAAACAACTAGGTAATCGCTATAATGCAAGCCCAGTAAAAACACGATGAGCCGCAAGGCGAAATTCGAAGGATATGCATACGATGTCGCAAAACGATCGAACTCAACTGATTCCCGATCCGCAGCAGCCGAGCAGGCACACCGGCGGCGTTCAATCGCCGCGTCCTATCGCGCCGAGCCGCGGTCAGCAGCGAGGTGCGGCAAACGTTTCCCAACGTCCGAACAAGCAGCATCAGAAGCGACAGGCAAACGGCAATGCGCCAAAGCAGCCCCTCGCGCATGGTCGAGGCGATCGCGGCCACACGCGCAAACCCGCCGAGAACAATAAGTCGGGCAAAAAGACGACGCTCTTTGTCGTCCTGGGTCTTATCGTCATTGTCTATATCGTAGGCGTCGTAGCATTTTCCCAGCTAGCCTACCCCAATACCACCATCGCCGGCGTTGACGTCTCGTTCTCCAACGCTTCGTCTGCCGCCACCAAGGTCAACTCGGCATGGAAGCACTATAAGCTCACCGTGACAGGCGATGACTTTAGCTGGACGTATCAGCCCGAGTCCGATGAGCCCATCGTCGACGGCGAAGCTGCCGCAAAAGAGGTCATCAGCCACAACGAAGCCTTTGTATGGCCGGTCCGCCTTGTGGAATCCTTAAGCGGAAAGACCAAAACAACCGCTACCTCCAACGAAGTCGATCTTGATCAAGACGTCGACCTGTCCATGCTCTCCGACACTTTTGACCAAAAGAAGTTTGAGAAGGATCTGGGCGCCGCCATCGACGAGTTTAACGAGGGGCGTTCGGGCACGTTCGAGGCCAATAGCTCCTATGACGAGCAGGCCGGCAAGTTTACCGTCGAGAAGGCGCGCTCCAACGAAAAACTTGACCGCGAGCATGTCATTAAGTATGCCGAGCTCGAGCTTGCCTCGCTGTCCGAAACCGTAGACCTTTCCAAGCTCGGCAACGATGCCTATGAGCCGCTCAATGGAACGCTGACCGATGATCAGATTCAGGCCGCATGCGATGCCGCCAACAACTTCCTGGGCGTCAACGTGACCCTCAAGCTCAACGGCGAGGATGCCGGCAAGGTTGATGGCAGCTCCGTGTTGCAGTGGATCAGCTTTGCCGATCCGGCCAACCCCACACTCGATACGTCGCAGATCAGCAGCTGGGCAGCCGAGCTCGCCAACGGCTTCAATACCGTGGGCTCCACTCGCTGGTGGACGCGCGCCGATGGCAAGCAATGCGCCGTCGAAGGCGGCGACTTTGGTTGGTCCATCGACAGCAGCTCGCTCGCCAAGCAGGTCGAGGACGCCATTAACAACAAGCAGACCGGCGAAATCGAGATCAAGTACTCCCAGAAGGCCGACACCTTTACCGCAAAGGGAGAGCCCGACTGGAAGGCATACGTCGATGTCGATCTGTCCGAGCAGCACGCGCGCCACTACGACGAGAGCGGCAATATCGTGTGGGAGGCCAACTTTATCTCGGGAAAGCCGGGTGAGGACGCCACGCCCGAAGGCGTTTGGCAGATCAACAGCAACAATGGCGCCAGCAAGCTCATCGGTGCCAAGGACCCCGAGACCGGCAAGCCCAAATACGAGAGCCCGGTCAGCTATTGGATGCCGTTTGAGGGAAACATGGTCGGTTTCCACGATGCAACGTGGCAAAACGACAAGAGCTTCGATAACGCCGAGTCGTACAAGTGGTGTGGCAGCCACGGTTGCATCAACCTGCGCTTGGCCGACGCCAAGGCACTTCACGACTGCATCAAAGTCGGCCTGTGCGTGGTTGTCCACTCGTAGTGCAACGCGCACATTCCTACAACGCGGAGCTGCTGCGACCAATCTAACAGTTCCGAAAGAATCCGCCATATGCGCCCGTCCCAATCGGTGGGCGCATATAATTATCGAGGTTCTTTCTATAAAGGAGACGCTATGCCGAATGTCCCCACGATCACCCCGGGCCCGGATGATACCGAGCACACGCCCGAAGATGCCGCCGAAACGCTTCCTCTGATTACAAACGTACATGCCGACAAGCAGAACGGACGCACGAACGATACGGCCGAGATTTCCGATGAAGAGGCATATGCCAAGCTCAAGGCAAAACGTGACGAACGCCGACGCAAAAAGCTGATTCGCCGCGGTATTGCCGCCGGCGTCGTGGGTGCCATCGCACTCATTGCCATTGTCGCAACCCTGGTTATCAATGCGCAGCCAAAGGGCGCTAGCGAGCCTGTGACCGACATGGTGACCGAGGGCACGTTTACCACAACGGTCGAGGCGAAAGGCCAGCTCAAACCAATTTCGTCCTCAGTGGTCTCCCCTTCTGTCGACGGCACGGTCGATTCGATCAACGTGCAGGCAGGCCAAACCGTCAACGAGGGCGACGTGCTCATGACCATTAAAAACGACGAGCTCGATCGCAACGTTGCCGAGGCGCAGCGTGCAGTAGCAGCCGCTCAGGAAGACCTCGCCAACGCGCAGAAAGCCCTCGCTTCCGCGCAGGCCACCCCAACGACGGACGTCGATGGAGCTTCCGCCGCAGCGGCAGACGCCTCCGCTGGGTCCGCCGACACGAACACCGTATCGGCCGCACAGCGCAGCCTCGCATCAGCCCAGGCAAACCTCGATCAGGCGAACGCCAAGGCCGCCGGGCGCACGGTTACGGCGCCGAGCTCGGGCAGCATCGTGGAGCTTAACGCCAAGGTGGGCGCCACGGTAACAGGCGGCATGATCATGGGTGAAAGCGATACAAGCGGCGGCAAGCAGTGCATGCAGATCGCTGACCTGTCCAAAATGAAGGTGAACGTGCAGGTGGGCGAAAAGGACATCGCCAAGATCGCCGTTGGGCAGAACGCCAACGTCACATATCCCGCGTTTCCCGATATCGTGAGCCAGGGAACGGTCACCGCCATCGCCTCGGTGGCAAACTCCGACTCCAACAACGGCGGCGGCAGCGTGACCTTTAACGTCGACATCCTCATCGAGGCGCCCGACGCGCGCCTGAAGCCGGGCATGACAGCCGAGGTCTCGGTGGTGACCGAGCAGCTCGACGACGTGGTGATGGTGCCGACGATGGCGCTCATGACCGAAGACGGCGAACACTATTACGTCAACGTGGCAACCGATGACGAGGGCAAGCAAACCCGTCGCGTGAAGGTGACCATCGTGACGCAAAACGACAACGAAGCCGTAGTCGGCAAGACACAGATCAAGCGCGACGACCAGGGCAACGAGATCAATCCAGACGTCCCGGTTACCAAGCTACGCGACGGCGACACCATCGTGACGGATACCGGCACAGGCACGACGGCAGACGGCGGCGACAACATGCCTGCCGACGAGGGCAAGTAATGCGTCCCGTCATCGACATCCGCAACGTGCACCGCATCTTTGAGAGCGAGGCCGGTTGCGCCCACATCCTGCATAACGTGAGCCTCGCAGTAGATCCCGGTGAGTTCGTCGCCATCACCGGCCCCTCGGGCTCGGGCAAGTCGACGCTCATGAACATCCTGGGCTGCCTGGACAAACCGACGGCGGGCGATTACTTCCTGCAAGGGCTCAACGTCGCCGAGCTCGACGATGACGAGCTCACCGAGGTGCGAGCGCTGAGCATCGGCTTTGTCTTTCAGAGCTTTAATCTGCTGCCGCGCCTGACGGTGATCGAAAACGTCATGCTGCCGCTGTCCTACACCAATGTGCCGCGCAGCCAGCGCGAGATGCGCGCCGTGCACGCGCTGCAGGCCGTCACGCTGCCCGTCGACCACTGGGACCACCGCATATCCGAGCTCTCGGGCGGCCAGATGCAGCGCGTCGCCATCGCGCGCGCCCTTGTCAACGATCCACCCATCATTTTGGCCGACGAGCCGACGGGCAACCTGGACTCCGCCACGGGAGCGCTCGTCATGGAAACCTTCCACAAGCTCCAGGAGCGCGGCAAAACCATCGTGCTTATCACACACGACCCCGGCATCGCCGCCGAGGCCGACCGTGCCGTGACCATCCGCGACGGTCGCATTCACGACGGCGCGTATATTCCGCATGCACCGCGGACCTTACGCAGCGCCGTAGATAACCTGCCCATGATTTCCGCCTCCGCCAACCCGCCGAAAGGAGTGATGGCATGAGCGCCCGCGATCTTATCCAGGAAGCCCTTCACTCGCTCGAGGCCAACAAGGGGCGCAGCCTGCTCACCATCCTGGGCATCGTCATTGGCATCGCCTCGGTCATTGCCATGACTTCGCTCATCGGCGGCATCCAAAACAGCTTGGTCAACAGCCTGGGCCTCAACGCAGCTCGCATGGTTCAGATCTATTCGTCCCAAGAACTCACGGAGTCGGATATCGAGAAGCTTCAAAAACTGGTGCCGCAGATTGAGCAGATCGGCATCGTCGATAGCGCCTATTCCGAGTACAAGGTCGGGGATAAAAGCTATACCGTCATGGCACACGGCGTCGATAGCGACATGCTCGATGCCGTGGGCGCCAGCAAGCTCGTTGCGGGACGTGTCTATTCACAGGCAGAGTCTCAATCAGGCTCGCGCGTGGCACTCATCAGCCGCGGCGGCGCCGATCAGCTTTACGGCAACGAACAGGACGCACTGGGGAAAACCATCAAGGTGTCCAACGGCGAGGTGCAGATTGTAGGCGTGATTGATGGCGGCAGCGACTCCATGGGCTCGCTCACGTTGTATATGCCACGCGAAACCATCTCCGGCCTGTTTGGCGACGAGAATCCTTCATTTCCCAGCGTGACGGCACTTGCCGCCGAGGGCACAGACATGGACGAGCTCTGCAAGACCATCGAGTCTAAGGTGCGCGCGATGAAGGGCATCGCGGAGGATGATGAGTACGACAGCGTATCGGCGACCTCCATGAAAAGCGCCATCGATGCACTCAACTCGTTTATGGGCGCCTTCTCGCTCATCATGGGCGCTGTCGCCAGTATCTCACTGCTTGTCGGCGGAATCGGCATTATGAATATGATGCTTACCAACGTGACTGAGCGCATCCGCGAGATCGGTATTCGCCGTGCCTTGGGCGCCAGTCGCCGCGATATCACCGCGCAGTTTTTGGCCGAGTCCTCGGCGCTGTGCGTCACCGGTGGCCTGCTGGGTGTCCTGATTGGCTATCTGCTGGCCTGGGGCCTCGCGATGTTTGCCGCAGGATCAGGGGTTCTCAACGAGCTCGGTGCCAGTGGGGAGATCACACCGAGCTTTTCAATCGCCACGGTGCTGCTGGCCTTCGGCGTCTCCGTCGGCATCGGCGTAATCTTTGGCTTCTACCCCGCTCGCCGCGCGGCAAAGCTCAACCCGGTGGAGTGCCTACGCTACCAGTAAGCCACCACCAGCTACCAGTAAGCCACCACCAGCTACCAGTAAGCCACCACCAGCTACCAGTAAGCCACCACCAACAAGTTGCGGTGAATTAGGGACTGAATATGCTATCTAGCAGCAAAAACAGACACTATTTCACCGCAACTTATTGAAGGGCTGTTTGCGCCAGTTCTGGGCATCGTCCTCGAGCTATTGATGGATGACGGGCTTGTACGGGTCGAGCTTGCTCGGGACGCTCCTCCTCGCGGGCGGGAGGGCGCGCAGGCGCGGCAAGCGCCTAGCGCGCGAACTCCCGTAAGAGCGCGTCTTCCACTTCCCGAAGCGAAAGGGCCCCGCTTCCCTCGGCGGGACGGGTGACCACGATGCAGCGCGCTCCCACGTCGCGCGCGGCGGCGAGCTTCTCGGCCGTGCCGCCTACGGTTCCCGAGTCCTTAGTCACAAGCCACTGGGCGCCCACCTGCCGAAGCATCGCCTCGTTGAGCTCGCGGGTGAAGGGCCCCTGCATGCCGATGACGTGCGACGGCGAAAACCCCGCGTCGATGCACTTCGTTATAGCACCGGGCAGCGGGAGCACACGCACGAAGAAGCGCTCCGCGAAATCGGCGACGCGCGTGTAGGGAGCAAGCTCCTTGCTCCCCGTCGTGAGAAGCGCGCGACCCGGGTTCTCGGAGAGAAAGCGCGCCGCGCAGGCGATCGACGCGACCGGCACGACGCCTTTGGGCAGCGCCTCGACCGGGCGCGCAAGGCGCAGGCATCGTGCACCCACGGCGAGCGAAGCGGCCCGGATGTTGCCGCTTGCGAGCGTAGCGAAGGGGTGCGTGGCGTCGACGACGATGCGCGCGCCGGAAAGCTCGCGCTCCATGTCGGCCTCGTCGAGCCTGCTCGCATGCACCTCGATGCCCGGAAGCTCGCCCAAAAGCTCACCTCCGTACTCGGTTGCCGCGTAGGCACGGGCGGGGATGCCCGCCCTGCTCGCCCATTCGCACAGAAGGCGGCCCTCGGTGGTGCCGGCGAAGATGCGCAGCGCCGGCGCGGATGCGGGCGCCGTCACTTCGGGCCGCCTGGACGCGTGATCTGGTAAAGCAGCGCGTTCATAATGGCGGCCGCCACGGTCGAGCCGCCCTTGCGACCCCTCGCGACGATGGCCGGCACGCGTCGCGCGAGTAGCTCCTCTTTCGCCTCGACCACGTTCACAAACCCGACCGGCACCCCAACGACGAGCGCGGGCGCGATCTTCCCCGCGTCCATGAGCTCGGCGAGGCGCAGAAGTGCTGTGGGAGCGTTGCCGACGGCCACGATGAGCGGACCCTCGATGCGGCAAGCTTTGTCCATGCTCGCAACGGCGCGAGTCGTGCCCGCGGCGCGCGCAGCCGCGGCGACATCAGGGTCGGCCATGTAGCACACGGCCTTGCAGCCGAGCTTCGCGAGCGCGGGCTTGCTTATGCCTGCGAGCGCCATGTTCGTGTCGGTGAGCACCGTGGCCCCTGCACGCAGTGCGTCGAGCGCACAGTGCGCGGCGTCATGGGTGAACACGAGGGAATCGGCGTACGAGAAGTCGGCAGTGGTGTGGATGACGCGTTTCACGACGGGCCCTTCGAGCGGCGGGAACGTGCGGCTGCCGAGCTCTTCGGTGATGATCTCGAAGCTGCGCCGCTCGATGTCGCCGGGCGCCATCTCCTTGGAATCCATCTAGTACTCCACTCCTTCCCTTGCACATATCCCCTGCTCGTAGGGGTGTTTCTCGCACCGCATCTCGGTTATGTAGTCGGCCTTCTCCACGATCTTGCGGGAAGGCGCGCGCCCGGTGAGCGCTACTTCGACGCCGCGCGCGGACATATCGAGCGCGCGGTCCACGAGCGCCTCGTCGACAAGCCCCTTCGATAGCGCGTCGAGCGCCTCGTCGAGCACGAGCAGCCCCTCCTGAGCGCCCTCGAGCTCGACGAGCGCGGAAGCGAGGTTCCCATCGTGCAGCTCGCACGTCGCGGCAAGTTCTTCCGACGTCATCGACCAGGTAAACTTGTCCGACGCCTTCCCCGCGAACACGGGCACGCCGAAATGCTCAGCGAGCAGGCGCACCTCCCCGCTTTCGCCGTCTTTCAGGAACTGTACGACGACGACGCGGCGGCCTGCGGCAAGCATGCGAAGGGCGAGGCCCATCGCCGCCGTGGTCTTGCCTTTGCCGTCGCCATGATACACGTGGATCATACGCCCTCCTCGATAATGCGGTAGATATACTCCATGTCGAGCGCCCCGCGCACGACGTCGGCCAGGCGGTCGAATTCGCGCGCACGGTGATCGGCCGCGGACGCTGCGCCCGCAGCACCCACGACGCTCTCGGGCAGGCCGCGCATGCGCGCGAGCGAGCGCGCGAGGGCGAGCGCCACCCCCGGTTCGTCGAACAGGCCGTGGAGATAGGTTCCGAACACGTTTCCGCAGGCCGCGCCTTCTGGTTTGCCGCCAATCGTGCCCGCAGGAGCGCAGGAGACGGTCGTTTCTCCGTCGTGAATCTCGTACCCGCGCGCCGTCATGCCGTTCCACACCGAAAACGCGCCTTGGGCGCCCGTGATGCGCAGCTCCGACTGGGCGAGGCGCTTTTCCTCCTTGAACACCGTACTTGCAGGGATGAGCCCGAGCCCGCGCGCGGTGCCAGCGCCTTCCCTGCCGTGCGGGTCGGAAAGCTCGTCTCCCAAAAGCTGGTAGCCTCCGCATATGCCGAGCACCGGTGTGCCCGCGCCCGAAAGCGCGCGTACACAGGCTCCGATGCCGCTAGCCGCAAGCCAGCGCGCGTCGTCGAGCGTGGACTTCGAGCCGGGAAGCACCACCAGGTCGGGTCGGCCCAGATCGCTCGTCGAGGAAACGTAGCGCACGCCCATGCCGGGCACGCGCGAAAGCGGGTCGAAGTCGGTGAAGTTCGACAGATGCGGAAGGCGCACGACGGCGACATCGATGACGCCGCGCGCCTCGCGGGCAGATAGGCGCGGCGCGAGCGAGTCCTCGTCGTCCAGGTCAAGCGTAAGATACGGCACGACCCCCACGACGGGAACCCCGCACATCTTCTCGAGCGGGGCCAAACCCGGGCGCAGGATTTCCACATCGCCGCGGAACTTGTTCACCACAAGCCCCCGCAAAAGCGCGCGATCCTCGGGCGCAAAGAGCGCGACCGTGCCGTAGAGCTGGGCAAACACCCCGCCTGGGTCAATGTCGCCCGCGAGCAGCACGGGGGAGGACACGGCGCGCGCGAGCCCCATGTTGACGATGTCGTTTTCGGAAAGGTTGATTTCGGCGGGGCTGCCGGCGCCCTCGATGACGATGACGTCGTTTTCCTCCGCGAGCGAATCGAACGCCTCCAAAATCTGCGGCATGAGCGCCTTCTTTCGCGCGAAGTAGTCCCTCGCAGCGAAGGCTCCCCGCGCCTTGCCGGCCACGATGAGCTGGCTTCGGTGGTCGCTTTCGGGCTTGAGCAGGATGGGGTTCATGCGCACGTCGGGCGCGATGCCGCACGCCTCGGCCTGCATGATCTGGGCGCGCCCCATCTCGAGCCCGTCGGCCGTGACGCCGCTGTTGAGTGCCATGTTCTGGCTCTTGAAGGGAGTCACGCGCAGGCCGTCCTGCGAAAGCACGCGGCACAGCCCCGCCGCGAGCAGGCTCTTCCCCGCGTTCGACATGGTGCCCTGGATCATGATGGGCTTGGCCCTACCCACGGGTATCGACCTCCTTCGCCAAGCCTCGGCCATCCGCGCCCGCCATAGCGCCGCTGAAAGAAGCGCCGCCCCGTTCGTCGGGTTCGCCTTCGCCCGATGCGTCTTCCGCCCGAAGCGCACGGCCGAACGCCATCGCAAGCCGGGCGTTCTCCTTGCGCGTGCGCACCGCGACGCGGCACCAGAAACGGGACAGTACCGAAAACGAGTCGCACGTGCGGACCAAAACCCCCTGATCATACAGGCGCTCGGGGATGTCTTTCGCCGGCGTGCGGACTAAAAGGAAGTTCGCATCCGACGGCACGACGGAAAGCCCGAGCGAGGAGAGCTCGTGGGAAAGCCACGCTCGCTCGCCCTCCAATACATCGCGCGTGCGCGAGACGTATTCGACGTCTTCCAGGGCGGCGATACCCGCGGCCTCGGCGACCGAAGAGACGGGCCACGCCTGCCCCGCCCGGCGAATCCCCTCGATGAGTTGGGCGTTTCCGCTGATCAGATATCCCAACCGCAACCCCGCCATTCCGTAGAGCTTGGTGAACGCGGAGAGCACGGCCACATGGCGCGAACACGCGGCGCGTGCGGCCACGCTCCTTTCGCGGGCGTCGGGCGCAAATCCGAGGAAGCACTCGTCCACGACGAGCAGCGCGCCCACCTGCTCGCAGCGGCAAGCCGCGGCCTCGATCACGCTGGGGTCGACGAGGCGCCCCGTCGGGTTGTTCGGATTGCAGAGGTACGCCACGTCTCCCGGCCCCTCGATCGCGCGGGCGAAGGAGGCGGGCACGTCGAAGTCGTCCGCTTCGGAGAGCGGGAACTCCTGCACGCATGCGCCGTAGTACGATGCCGCCTCCGCATATTCAGAGAACGTCGGCGCGCACACGACGATGCGTTTCGGGCGCACCGCCGCGGCGAGCCGCCAGATGATGTCGGACGCGCCCGCGCCGCAGACGATAGTATCTTCGGGAATGCCCTGGTCGCGCGCTAGCGCGCGAACGAGGGCGAGGCTTTCCCTATCGGGGTAGGCGTCGATTCGAGAAAGCGCCTTGCAAGCTGCGGCGACGGCGCGCGGCGAGGGGCCTGCCGGATTCACGTTCACCGAGAAGTCAATGAGGCCGGAGGCACCCCCTTCGCAAGCGATGCCGAGCGATTGCGCGCTGCCCCCATGCGTGCGGGCGCGCAGGATTCCCCCGGCAGCCCGGGGCGCGGCGTGGTCTTTCCTCATGCCATCGCCCCCACGGCGAGCACGACCGCCGCGCGCGCGGCGCCGAAGACGACGAGCGCGCATACGGACGCGGCGAGCATGAGCCTTGTCGCCCGGGCGATGTCGCCCCACTCGATTTCGCGGGACGCGTCGCCTATCGTCGGTTTCTCAACGAGCTTGCCGAAATACACCGCGGGTCCTGCCAGGCGCAGTCCGAGCGCACCCGCGCACGCCGACTCGGTCTGCGCCGCGTTCGGGCTCGCATGGCGACGCCTGTCGCGGCGCCAGATGCGCGCCGCCCCGCGCGCGTCGAGCCCGACGATCGGGCACACGGCGATCATGAACAGGGCCGATAACCGCGAGGGAATCCAGTTCACCGCATCGTCGAGGCGCGCCGAGGCGCAGCCGAAGTCGATGTAGCGCTCGTTTTTGTAGCCCACCATGCTGTCGAGCGTGTTCACTGCCTTGTACGCCATGCCCAAAGGCGCACCCCCGATCATAAGGTAGAAAAGCGGCGCGATGACACCGTCGCTCGCGTTCTCCGCCACCGTTTCCACGGCGGCGCGCGCGACGCCCTGCTCGTCGAGAACAGACGTGTCACGTCCCACGATGAGCCCGACGGCTTCGCGCGCCGCGACAAGTCCGCCCTTCGAGAACGCGCGGGCAACGGCCAGGCTCTGGCGGCGCAGCTCGCATGCCGCGAGAATCTGATAGCTCGCCCATGCCTCGGCCACGAAGCGCAAGCCGGAGTGAACCATGCCGCAAAGATACAGGATTCCCCAGGTCAAAAGCCCACACGCAAGCGGAAGCGCCACGGCGAGCACAAGCCCTGCGGCGCGCGTGCCCGCGGACGTTTGCGGGAATGCGCCCCGCAGGCGGCCTTCGGCCCACGTGATCGCGCGCCCCATGGCGACGACGGGATGGGGAAGCCAGCGCGGGTCGCCGAAGGCAAGGTCGGCCGCGAACCCGGCGGCGACGGCAAGAATCGTCATCACCGGGCATCGCCCCCCCAAGCGGGGCGAACGTCGCGAAGGCAGCGCCCATCCCAAGTGGCGGCCCATGCGCCGCCCGGCTCGGTATGCACGTCGAAGTATCCCATTTTCGGGACAGCTAGCTCGGAGAGCAGCGCTTTCACGGTACCCGCGTGAACGACGAAGACGGCGCGCCCACTCCCCTGGGCGCGCTCCGATTCGCACGCCTCCCGAAACGCCGCGATGACGCGGCGGGTGAAATCGCTCTTGCCCTCGCCATGCGGGCAGCGCGTCTCGCACCAGGAGTCTACCCAGGCGCGATAGCGCGCATCCTCTTTAAGCTCGGCGGCGCTTCGCCCCTCGAAGTCGCCGAAATCCATCTCGCGCAGACCGGGGCACGCCATAAGCTCCGCGTTCGGGAAGAGGATGCGCGCCGTCTGGTCGGTGCGGGCCATGCCGCTCGTGATAACACGGAACACGTCACGATCGCACGCGAGGTCGCGCAAAGCGCGCTCGCCCGCACTCGACAGGGGCTCGTCGGTGCCCGCCCCGCTGTAGCGATGGTCTTCCGTGCCCGCCGTGGCACCATGGCGCACGAAGACGACTTCCAAAAGCGCACCCGCGCCCTGCGTCCCTCGAGGTGCATCGGCAAGGTTTCCTTTGATGACCTGGGGAATCCCGCACGTCATGCGCACGACGACGTCGGCGCGCGCAGCGAGCGCACATCCCAGGCGCCCTGCGCGCTCGCGCCATTGGGCGTCTTCCGCACTCATGGGGACGACCCCCGAGCCGACCAAGGGCAGAATCACTGCGTCGAAGCCGATCAGCCGCTCGAGCGCCCGGTCAGCGTCGAGCGCGCGTACGAGTTCCTCGGCACGGTATGCGACGCGGCCGGCAAAAGCCGCGGGCACGCCGCCCTCCGCAAGCTGCGCCGCGTCGACGAAATCGTCCGCCGCGAACCCGAGTTTTTCGCGCACGAAGGTCCTCTTCCCCGAATGCGCGCCACCTACCACGAGCATCATAGGAGCATGCCCCCCGCCACCAGCATGGCAAGCATCGCGAGCTCGGCCCATTGCAGAAACCATCCGGCCAAATCCCCCGTCACCCCGCCGAAGCGGGACAGGGCAACATGGCGGTACCACACGAGCGCCAAAAGCCCCGCCACCGCCATAAGGGCGCCGACGGCCTGAGCGCACGCGACCATCCCTGCAGCCGAAGCCGCAGCGAAAGCGCAAAGCGGTATGACGATCGCCGCGCGCTTCTTCGCAGGCGAGAGCCCCACGGCCATGCCGTCCGCCCGCGCGGCAGGCCAGCATTCAACGGCGAGCCCCGAAAGCGCGCGGGAGAACACGAGCGAGCACAGAAGCGCGAGGAACGCCCCCGCCGTAAGCGGCAGCGCGGTGAACAGGGAAAACTGCAGAATAAGGTACACGACAACACCGATGACCCCGAAGGCGCCCGCCCGCGGGTCGTGCATGATCTCGAGCTTTCGCTCGCGCGGGGCCCAACTTGCAAGCGCATCGGAGGTGTCGCAGAGCCCATCTAGGTGGATGCCTCCCGTCACCGCCACAGGCAACGCCACGAGCACGGCCGCTACGATGGTCGCGGGCACGCCGAGCAGGTTCGCCACGTGCCCCCACGCCGTCATGAGGAAGCCTTCCGCAAGGCCCACCAGGGGAAACGCGGCAAGCGCATGGGTTGACCCGAAATCGGTCCAGGCCGATTTCGGGACGGGGATGCGCGAGAACGTACCGAACGCCGCGCCGATTGCCTCTGCTATCTTCACCTTGTAGGTCCTTCGCCTTTCATCCACACGGGAATCCCGCATACCACTTCGACTGCGCGGTCGGCCAGCGCCGCCACGCCCGCGTTCACACGCGCGAGCGCGCGCCTCCATGCCTCGGTCCCCTCATCGTAGCGCATCCCATCGGCGAACACGTCGACGGTGACCACCACCGTATACGCAGCGGCCTGAGCGAGCCGTTCGATGCCTCCGAGTACCTCGCGCGCCGCAGCGTCGGGGTCACGCGGGGACAAGCCGCCTTCCGCGAAGAGCTCGTTCGCAACCAGGTTGCCCACGTCCTCCAAAAGAAGCGTGCAGCCGCGCGGAAGCCCGGACACTGCGGCGCCCACGTCACGCGTGCGCTCGAGGGTGGAAAACCCCTTGCCCTCGCGCAGCGCCCGATGGCGCGCGATGCGGCGGGCGCCCTCTTCCCCGAAGGGCTCCATCGTTGCCAGGTACACGCGAGGGCCGTCGTGCCCGAGGCACAGGGACTCGGCGTAGGCGCTCTTGCCGCTCGCGGCGGCGCCGATGACGAGCGTCACCGTCATTTCCCGGCCTCGAAATGCTCGTAAGCAGCCATGCCAGTCGCCATGAACGTCTTCCCATCCCGGTATACGCGCAGCGCCGAATCCAGAAGGGGCAGATACGCCATGGCGCCCGCGCCCTCGCCCAAGTGCATACCTGCGTCAAGGGGTGCCTTTATGCCGAGCTCGCGAAGGAGCTCCTGGCTTGCGGGTTCACTTGATGCGTGGGTGCCCAGGAGGTAGCCCAAGGCGTTGGGGCACAGGCGCGCCGCGCACAGGGCCGCCGTGCAGGATATGACCCCGTCGAGGAGCGCCGGCGCCTTCGAGGCCGCGGCCCCCAGGTAGAAGCCGCACATCGCCGCGATGTCGAAGCCGCCCACCTTCGAGAGCACGTCGATCGGGTCGGAGGGATCGGGCGAGTTCGCGTCGATAGCACGCTCGACCACGTCGCGCTTGCGCGCGAGTGAGGCGTCCGAGAGCCCCGCGCCGCGCCCGACGAGGCTCCGCGCTTCCGCCCGGATGAGCACTGCGGCCACCGCCGCCGAGGTGGTCGTGTTGCCGATGCCCATCTCGCCCGCGGCGAGAAGGCGCACGCCGGTGCGGGCAAGCCCGCACGCGACGGCGATTCCGACCTCGATCGCGCGCACGGCCCCATCGCGAGACATAGCGGGGCCGTGCGCGATGTTGCCGCTCCCCCGCCGCACGTTCGCGCGCACCATGCGCGTGTCTTCTATACCCCGGGCCATACCCACGTCGACGGGCACGACCTCGGCACCCGCGAACGCCGCCATGCGGCAGGCGCTCGTGGCCCCCTCGCACATGTTGCGCGCGACGGCTCGCGTCACGTCTTGCCCGCTTTGCGACACGCCTTCGGCAACGACCCCGTTGTCGGAGAAGAATACCGCGAGCGCACGGGGAAACTCGGCCACCTCGGCGCTCCCCTGAGCTGCGGCGATACACGCGACGGCGTCTTCAAAGTCGCCCAATCCCCCCAAGGGGTGCGCGATGGAATCCCACGCGGCGTACGTGGCGGCGCGGGCGCACTCGTCTGCGGGCGCGATCCGGGAGAGCGCGGATTCGAGCACGGCGCCCGGCGCCGACGAGAACGCGCGCTCGACTTCCTCGCGGATGCAGGCAAGCGCGGTTTCGGTTGCTTCAGCCATGCCGTCTCCTCTCTACGAACGACGCTGCGGCAGACGCGAACGCGCGCGCAACGTCGGGGTTCGCAGGATAGTACACATGCGGGAAGCCCGCCACCAGGGACGGGGTAGTCGTCATGCACGGCCAGCCCTTGTCGCGCCGTGGCTTCTGCGCCCAGAAGTCGCCGCCCGGGCAGGTGGACTGCCAGTAGTGGAACTCGTGCGCGCGGATGCGTGTGCCGCGCGGCCCGTAGAGCCCGTCGCGTTGGGAAGTGAGCTCCACGTACCCGAAATGGGACAGCCTTCCCCCATTCTCGCTTGCGCCCTCAAGGGCGCCCGCAACAGGCCAGCGCCGCCCCTCGCTATCGGCGATTTCGCGCTGCAGGTACAGAAACCCACCGCATTCGGCGACCGTCGGCATGCCGGATTCCACCGCGCGCCGCACCGCCTCGCGCATCGGCGCGTTCTCGGAGAGCTGCCGCGCATGGAGCTCCGGGTAGCCGCCCCCCAGATAGAGGGCGCTTGTCCCCCGGGGCAACTCGCTATCACACAGGGGGCTGAAAAAGGCCAGCTCGCAACCCAGGTCCTCGAGCGCGCGCAGGTTCTCCTCGTAGTAGAACGAGAACGCCTCGTCACGCGCGACGGCGACGATGGGCCGCGTTCCCGCGATCGGCTCCAACCGGTAAGGTTCCTCGCGGATATCGGGTGCCGTCGCCGCTATTTCGAGCAAGCGGTCGACGTCAACGCTCTTTTCCACCAGCTCGGCCATCTTGCCGATGCGCGCGGAGAGCTGCTCGACCTCGTCGGCGGTCACAAGCCCCAGATGCCGGCTTTCGAGCGAGAACGCCTCGTCGGCGGGGATATTCCCCAAAACCGCGACGCCCGTGTGCTTCTCGATCGCAGGCGCCGCGTAGGCGCAGGCAGCGGCGCTCGTCTTGTTCAGCACGACGCCGCGCACGTTCGCACAAGGCAGGAACTCGGCGATGCCGCGGATTACGGCGGCGAGCGATAAAGACGCCCCGCGCCCGTTCACCACTAAAACGACCGGCGTTTCCGTGTCGCGCGCAACCTGATAGCTGCTCGCGTCGGCCACGCCGGGCGCCATGCCGTCGTAGAAGCCCATGACCCCCTCGAGCACCGCGACATCCGCGCCCGCGGCGCCGCGTGCGAGCAGGGCGCGCAGCGTCGGGGCGTCAGTGAAGAAGCCGTCTAAGTTGCCCGAGCACGCACCCACGACGCGGCGATGAAAGAGCGGGTCAATGTAGTCAGGGCCGCATTTGAAGGCCGCGCATGCAAGGCCGCGGCGCGCGAGCGCGCGCAGGAGCGCGCACGTGACGACCGTCTTGCCGCTCCCGCTCGAGGGCGCAGCGACCATGAAGCGCGGGATGGACGTGCTCACCGGGCACCGCCTTCCCCACCTGCGGCGTTGCAGTTAGCAAGCGAGACCACCTCAACGGATGGGTTCCCCTCGACAGAGGGGTCCTCCCCGAAAGGCGACTCAGCAAGCGCGCCGACTTCGGCAAGCTCCTCGGCATCCGCGCTCGCACCGCGCGCACTGACGAGGAACACGGGGTTTTGCGCCTTCATAAGATGGTGCGAGCCTACAGCCTCAGCGCGGGCGGCCGACACCTGGCACGCCTCGAACCCCTTAAAGCGCGAACCCGAGAGGAGCGCGCACGCCTCGGTGAGCGTCTCAACGGTGACGCATGGCACGCACAGGCGAACCTGCGAGTTCTTCTCGAGCGCCGCCTCCACGATGGAGGGAAGCTCGCCCGCGCTCCCGCCGACGAACACGGCGTCGGGGACAGGCAGTTTCGCGAGCGCTTCGGGGGCGACACCGGGGACCGCATGCACGTTGCCGCACCCGAATGCATCCGCGTTCTCTCGGATGAGCCGCACGCCGGCCGCGTTGCGCTCGACCGCCCATACCGACCCCGCTCGCGCGACGAGCGCCGCCTCGATCGACACGCTCCCCGTGCCGGCGCCGACATCCCACACGGTGTCGGTCGCGGTAAGGCGCAGCTTCGCGAGCGCGACGGCGCGCACCTCCTGCTTGGTCATGGGAACGTCGCCGCGGATGAAGAGCTCGTCGGGAATGCCCGAGGAAGCGTACGGCCAGCGGGAGCTCGCGGCGCGGGATGCGCCCGCAGAGTCCGCCGCGAAAGAAGCAGCCGCGGGCGCAGACGCGCCGGCCGGCGCCTCGGAGGCTGCGCTAGAGCCCGCAGGCGACCCGGCGCAGCCTGCGAACTCGATAAGCATCACGTTCAAGTCGTCGAACGTCTGACCTGCGATTTCACTTGCGGTCGCGCAGGTGATGCGCTCGTCGGGGTACGACAGGCGCTCGGCCACCGTCACGCGCGCGTCCCCGAAGCCCGCCTGCACAAGCTCGCCCGAAAGCCGCGAGGGGTCTTCCCCGCCCGACGTGGCGAGGAAGAGCTCACCTGCGCGCTCGGCCTCGGCCACGATGTCGCACGCCACGCCGTGAGCGCTCGCGAAGCGCCAATCCTGCCATGGACGCGCGAGGCGCGCGGCGAGATACGACGCTGAGCTTATGCCGGGAATGACGCGCACGTCCACCCGCGCGTCGCCGGAGAGCGCCTCCACCAGGCGGCGCGCGCCGCTGAACAGCCCCACATCGCCCGTCATCACGACCACGGCGCGCTGCCACGACGCCGCATCGGTGAGAGCGGCGACGATGTCCGCCGTCTTCACGAGCTCGCATCTCACCACGTCGGGCGGCACGTCGATGCTGACAAGCGCGCGATGAGCGCCGATGACCACGTCGGCGATGTCGATCGCGTCGAGCGCCGCGCGCGAGAGCAAGTCGGGGTTTCCGGGCCCCGCCCCGATGATCGTTACCTTTCGCATGGAATCTCCCGATACCCGCGCGGCGTGACCATACGGCCGCCTACGCGCTTCGTGTCCGCGTTGCCGACGAACACGGTGGTGAACATGTCGGCGTCGAACTCCCCCAGCTCGGAGAGCTTGCACATGCCCGACTGCCGCCCCTCGCGCCCGATGTTGCGTACCCAGCCGCAGAGCGTGTTGGGGGCCTTCCATTCGAGCATAATCTTCGCCGCGCGCGAGAGCCTGTCGGCGCGCTTTCTGCTGCGCGGGTTGTACAAACAGATGCAGAAGTCGGCGCTCGCCACGGCGGCGAGCCTGCGCTCGATGACCTCCCACGGCGTAAGCAGGTCGGAGAGCGACACGACCGCGAAGTCGTGGGCAAGCGGGGCGCCGAGCACCGCCGACCCGCTCTGAGCCGCGGTGGCCCCGGCGATAACTTCCACGTCTACATCGGGGTAGTCCTCCGCAAGCTCCAGCACGGGGCTCGCCATGCCGTACACGCCCGCGTCACCGCTGCACACGAGCGCCACGGCTTCTCCGCTCTGCGCGCGCGAAAGCGCCAGGCGGCACCGTTCGACCTCGTGCATCATCGGCGTCGCGAGATGCGCCGCGTCGGGCACGGCGGCGAGCGCGAGCTCCACGTATTTCGTGTACCCCACAACGATGTCGGCCGCCTCGAGCGCGCGCCGAGCCGCAATCGTCATGCCGTCGGGGCCGCCCGGACCGATCCCCACCACGAAGAGCTTTCCCATCACCGCTCCTTAAACGAAAGTTCGATAGTTACCTTGGAAAACGCGACGGTCACGCCGCCGTGAGCGAGCTTCGGGAAGATAAGTTTGCCCCCGCCCGCGAGCGCCGCGCGCTCGCACACATTGTCGACCCCCACCGTCGCACGCACGAAATCAGATGGCGAAACGCTGCCTTCGACCTGCGACAACTCCTCTGCAGAATACGTCGCAAGCGGAATCTTGCGCGCGCGGCAGAAGGCGAGCAGACCCTCCTCGTGCGCCTTCACGTCGATCGTCGCCGCCTCGCGCACGGCCGAAGGCGAGATGCCCGCCTGCCCGCACGCGAGAAGAAACGCCTCCCCGATCGCTTCGGCGCACGCACCGCGACGGCACCCTATGCCCGCAACGATGCAGGGCACGACAAGGCGAAGCGGCTCGGGCGCAGGCGCCTGCGCCCGCACGCCCGCCGGCTTCCCCGTCTCACCGGCGGGCACGACATCGCCCGTCGTCTCCGCTGCGCGAACGGACGCACCTGCATTCGCGCCAGCGAACGGCGACACGACGATATCGGCCCGAGCGCGGTCGGACGCAATGTCAACCCCCTCAGGCGGCTGTCCCGAAATCGGCATGTCGGAATAGAGCGCCACGCGCCCGCCCGAAAGCAGCCGCGCCGACACTCGCTTGATGGCCTCGGGATTCGAAACGGCGAGCCCCGCACAGCGCGCCCACGTATCCACCGCCCACACGCCGCGGACGTCGGTCGCCGTGGTGATGACGGGGATGGCCCCTGCCGCGCGTGCCACAGTTTGCGCAAGCTCGTTCGCACCGCCCAAATGCCCCGACAAAAGCGGGACGGCAAAGCGCCCCGCCTCGTCGATCGCCACAACCGCGGAATCGCTTGCCTTCGAGGCGACATGCGGCGCGATCGCCCGCACGGCGATGCCCGCCGCGCCCACGAACAGGAGCGCGTCCGACGCTTCCCACGCGAGCGCCGTCCATGCGCGCAGGTCGGCCTTCCCCTCGCCGAACCCGCGCGAAACGGAAACGTCCCAGCCAGGGTCATCTTCACCTGTCTGCGCGCAATCGGAAAGCGCGCGTGCGGTGCGCTCCGCCAACGCATATCCCCTCTCAGTGAACGCTATGCAGGAAACCCTCATCTAGCGCACCACCATCGTCGAGAAGTAGCTGCCCCGATCGGGCACATCGTCGACCGAGCGGTACACGCGCTCGCCCGGAAGCCCACAGTCCTCTACGAGCTCGGCACCGTCGAAGGCGCCCTCCTCGCGAAGGATGCACTTCGTGTCCGCAAGCGAGCGGCGCGCCTTCATGACCACCTTCGTCCCCGGCCAGCTGATTGCGCGGCGCACGTCGTCGTAGCCGCCGGGCACGATGTGCAGAGGCGACGACATCTCGGGCGTGAGGTCGCGCTCGAGCGCCGCGGCGACCGCGCAGAAGCTCGGCACGCCGGGAATGGCGCGCGCCTCGAACCCGCGGGCGCGCACGTCGGGCGCTATGCGCTGGAAGGTGGCGTAGATGCTCGGGTCCCCCAGGTTCAGCAGCGCGACGTCGCGGACCGCATCCAGGTGCGCGACAAGCTCGCGAACAAGCGAGGCATGCTCGGCCGCGCGGCGCTCGACGTCGCGCGTCATCGAGAATCGCACGGGGATCACCGTCTTGCCTGTAAGGTCGACGGCGCCGCGCACGATGTCGAGCGCGACCATGGCCCCGTCCGCCGTCTGCGGTGCGGCGATGACCGGACACGATTCGATTGTGCGGACGGCCTTGATCGTGAGCAGCTCGGGGTCGCCAGGCCCCGTGCCCACGCCGTACAGCACGCCTTTACTCATACGTCGCCCCCAATTCCCCGATAACTGCATCGGCGCCCGACGTGCGGAAAAGCTCGCGGCGCTCGGCGTCGAACACGACCGCGGCGATGTCGCATCCGCCCGCCGCGCGGCGGCGCAACCTGTCCTCGATTGCCACAGCGAGCGAGGCGCGCGCAGCGTCCCCCACGCCGGCGGCCTCGATTACCTCGAGCGCCGCCGTGGTCGTGACCGACGACATGATCTCGCGCACAGTCTTCGTGCCCGCGCCGGCCAAGGCCGCGTGGGCGGCCAGAATCTCCGCGCGGCAGTCGGCGGTACGCGAATGGGTGTCCATGATGCCGCCCGCGACCTTCACCAGCTTGCCGATGTGTCCCACAAGAAGGACATTGGTAAATCCCTCGCGAACGCAGCAATCAATCGCATCGCCCACGAAGTTGGAGATGAAGACCACCGGCGCACCGTTTAGGTGGAAATGCCCCGAGATGAACTGCGCGCCGTAGTTGCCGGGCGTGAGCACGACTCCGCGCCGCCCCATAGCCGCATGCTGCCGGATCTCGAGCTCGATGCTGTCGCGCAAGGCAGCGAGGCTGCGCGGCTCGACGATGCCCGTCGTGCCCAGGATGGAGATGCCGTCCTCTATCCCCAGGTGCGGGTTGAAGGTCTTTTCGGCAAGGGCAACACCCTCGGGTACCGAAATCGTCACAGCGATATTTCCAGAAAAGCCGTGCGCGGCGCACACCTCGCGCACCGCCGAAGTGATCATCGCGCGCGGCGTCGCGTTGATGGCGGCCGCCCCCACCGGCTGCTCGAGCCCGGGCAACGTCACGCGCCCCACGCCCACGCCGCCATCGACGGAAACTTCCGATTCGCGCGCGGGCACGCCCTTGCTGCCCGCAGCACCCGTGCCCGACCCCGCATGTTCCACGCGCGCGTACACGAGCACGCCGTCGGTCACATCGGCATCGTCGCCTGCGTCCTTTCGCACGGCGCACTGGGCGCACCCCTCGCCGATACATGCGTCGACCACGTTCGCCTCGACGGGCAGCCCGCCGGGGGTGACGATCGACACGCGGCCGACGGGCTTTCGTGACAAGAGCATCTCGCAGGCCGCCTTCGCCGCGAGCGCGGCGCAGCTCCCCGTGGTGTAGCCGCAGCGCAGGCGGGTCGTCCCGGTATATATGTAGTGCTCGAAGACCACGCTAGCTGCTCGCCTTCCGATACCCTGTGGCAAACGAAGGGTCGTAAAGCTTGCTGCGCTCGTACGACTCCGCTTGCCCGCCGTTGTGCGCAAGCCCGCCGCGAGCTCCGAGCACGCGGCCCACCACCACGAGCGCCATGCGGTCGATGCCCTCTCGCGCGCCCGCATCGGCGAGCGTGCCCACTGTGCATCGCACCACGCGCTCCTCAGGCCAGGTCGCCTTGTACACGAGCGCCGCCGGCTCGTCGGAGCTGCGGCCCGCGGCCAAAAGCTCGGCAGAAAGCTCGGCGAGCATACCCGAGCTCAGGAAGATGACCATAGTCGAGCCGCTTTCCGCCATGGTGCGCATGCCCTCGCCCGCGGGCATGGGGGTGCGCCCGGAAAGCCGCGTGATCACGACCGACTGGCTGATTCCCGGCAGCGTGTATTCCTGGCGAAGCGCCGCCGCGGCACCGCAAAAGCTCGACACGCCGGGCACCACCTCGTAGTCCACGCCGCGCGCGTCGAGCGCGTCCATCTGCTCCTGAATGGCGCCGTACAGGCACGGGTCGCCCGTGTGCAGGCGCACCACTTCCTCGCCCCGCGCATCCGCCGCGCACATCACGTCGAGCACTTCCTCCAAGGTCATGTGCGCGCTGTCGTAGACGACGCAGGATTCCTTGCACTCGGCGAGCAGCTCGGGGTTCACAAGGCTCCCCGCCCAAACGACCACGTCGGCCGCGCGCAGAAGACGCGCCCCGCGCAGCGTGATAAGGTCGGCGGCGCCCGAACCTGCGCCAACGATATGAATCATCCGAGCCTTCCCTTCCCGTTTCTCATCGCAACCGTTTACGCCGCCCTTCGCGCAGCGGGCAAAACACGGCGCCTGCGGCGGCAATCGGCGCAAATACGCAGGCAGGAGGCGCAATGCAGCCCGCCCTGGCTTTGACACGTTCACAAGTGCCCACTATCATAGTAAAAGTTTCGGCAACGAGCATATGACAATCGGATAAAAGGAAATGACCGGCGCGGCGCCCGCACAGCCCGCGCTGGCTTGCGGAGGGAACCAGGTGGGAATCCTGGGCAAGGGACATTACTGTATAGGACGCGCGGGCGAACCGCCTCGCGCCCCAAGCCAGACTGCTTCGCCTTTTCCTCACGGCATCGCCGTGGCGTTAGCTCCTTGTGAACCCCGAGGGGTGCGCTTTTCTTTCGCTTGTGCCGACAAGCAACTGTCGCCGGGGGACCGGCAAACCGAGGAAAGGAAAAACCATGTCCGACCAGATGTCACGCCGCGGCTTCATGGGCGCCGCAGCAACCGGAGCCGTCGCGCTCGCCGGAGTCGCGCTCGCGGGCTGCTCCAACACCTCCGCGAGTTCCGAGAAATCGAGTGAAAAGGAGAAGGCCGCGAAGCCGGTCATCCTCGTCACGAGCTTCGGCACGAGCTACAACGACTCGCGCCACATCACCATCGGCGCCATCGAAGACGCTATCCGCGAGAAGTACTGGCAGGACTACGACATCCGCCGCGCCTTCACCGCGCAGATCATCATCGACAAGCTGAAGAAGCGCGACGGCATCACGATCGACAACATGACCGAGGCGCTCGACCGCTGCGTGGAAGACGGCGTGAAGGAAATCGTCGTGCAGCCGACGCATCTCATGGCTGGCCTGGAATACGCCGACGTGAAAGACGAGCTCGACAAGTACGCCGACAAGTTCGACAAGATCTCGCTCGGCGACCCGCTGCTCACCTCCGACGACGACTACAAGAAGGTGGCCGCAGCCATTAAGGAAAACATGGCGTCCTTCGACGACGGCAAGACGGCGTTGTGCCTCATGGGCCACGGCACCGAAGCCGATTCCAACGCCGACTATGCCAAGATGCAGGAAGTGTTCAAGAACGAGGGCTTGACGCAGTTCTTCGTCGGCACCGTCGAGGCTGAACCGACCTGCGAGGATGTTATCGCCGCTGCGAGCGCCGCAGGGTACAAGAAGGCCGTGCTCGCGCCGTTCATGGTGGTCGCGGGCGACCACGCGAACAACGACATGGCAGACGAGACCGACCCCGACAGCTGGGCTGCGAAGTTCGTGGCCGCCGGTTTCGAAGTGACGTGCCTGCTCCAGGGTCTGGGACAGAACGCCGCGGTCGACGACATCTACGTCTCGCACGTGGACGACGCCATCGCCAAGCTGTAAACTCGCCGCGCACGGGGGCGCCGGTCGCGTCCCCGTGCAACGGGCATGCGCCTTCCCCGACCGACGGCGCATGCCCGTTGCATTCGCATCCCGCCCGCCCACCGCACGGCGCGAGCGGCAGAAGCGATTGAAAGGAACCCCTCCATGTTGAAGAAAACCCTCGTCTTCGCCCTGTCGGCGGCGCTTCTCGCGTTCTCGCTCGCCGGCTGCGCCGGAAATTCAAGCGACAGCGCAAAGGCAAGCAATACCGATTCCCAGGAAAAGACCGAGCAGGCGGCCGATGCGACCGAGGGTGCAAGCGCTGCCCCCATCACCGCCGACAAGGTGGCCGACGGCACCTATCCGATCACCGTAGATTCCAGCTCGAACATGTTCAGGATTGTGGACGCCCAGCTCATCGTGGAAAACGGCTCCATGCACTGCGTGATGACGCTTTCCGGCACGGGCTACGGCAAGCTCTTCATGGGCACGGGCGACGAGGCTGCCGCCGCGAGCGAGGCCGACTTCATCCCCTATGTGGAAAACGCGGAAGGCAAGTACACCTACGACGTGCCCGTTGATGCGCTCGACGAGGACACCGCCTGTGCCGCGTGGAGTATTAGAAAAGAGCAGTGGTACGACCGCACGCTTGTGTTCGAATCCGCCGGCGTCGATCTGCGCGCCGACGCACTGAAGTAACGCCATGCGGTCGATTCTCCCCAAGGGGGAAAACAGGAAGCGCCACAGCATCGCGGCGCGCGCGATCACCTGCGTTCTCGTCGCCCTGCTCGCGCTTCCCTTCGCGGGGTGCAGTGCGAGCCCGAACGCGACCGGTGGCACGGCGCGCTCTCAGGAATACACTGTGAGTGTCTCGCTTTCCGGTGGGTCAGGGCGCGCAAGCATCGCCTCACCCACCACAATTGTGAAGGATGGCGACACCTACACCGCGACCATCACCTGGTCGAGTTCGAACTACGACAAGATGACCGTCGACGGCGTGGACTACGCGCCCGTAAACGACGGCGGCAACTCCACGTTCGAGATACCCGTCACGCTCGACGAGGACATCGCCGTGTCGGCCGAGACCGTCGCCATGTCGACGCCGCACACCATCGACTACACGATCCACTTCGACTCATCCACCATGAAGGAGAAATCGGGCGAAGAAGCAAGCGGTGGCTCCCCTGCGGGAACGGCTTCAAGCGCCGCGGCCGACTTCCACAACGCCGATTTGGGCTGCGGCTGGGAGCCGACGGGGGCGCTTCAGCTTGAATACGCTGAGCACTTCACTGTCGACGAGTTCGAAGGCGGTCTGCGGCTTATCTGCGTTTCGAATGGGGAGCGTTTCCTCGTGGTGCCGCAAGATGCGAAGGTACCTGATGCGTTGAGCTCCGACATCGCGGTCATAAGGCGCCCCGCCGACAAGGTGTACCTCGTGTCGTCGGCGACGATGTGCCTGGTCGACGCGCTCGATGCGAACGACAATATCATCATGTCGGGCACGAAGGCCGACGATTGCTCGGTCGCAGGCTTCAAAAGCGCGCTCGAAAGTGGGGCGATCGCCTACGGCGGCAAGTACAGCGCGCCCGACTACGAGCGAATATCGGCCTCGGGCTGCACGCTCGCCATCGAGAACACCATGATCAACCACACGCCCGATGTGAAGGAAAAGCTGCAGAAGCTCGGGCTCGTCGTGCTCACCGAACAGTCGTCGAGCGAGCCCGAAGCACTCGGGCGCGTCGAGTGGATTAAGCTTTTCGGCGTCCTGTTCGACAAGGAAGACGAGGCCGCGCACCTGTTCAACGAGCAGAAGGCCCGCGTCGAGCAAACGTCGGGGCTCGCGTCGTCAGGTAAAACCGTGGCGTATTTCTACATTAACTCGAACGGGGCCGCCGTCACGCGGCGGGCGGGCGACTACGTGGCGCAGATGATCGAGCTTGCAGGCGGCAGCTATGCGCTCGATGACGCGCAGACGGCGTCGACGTCAGGTTCGTCAGTAACGCTCGAAATGGAGCGCTTCTACGCGACGGCGAAGGATGCCGACATCATCGTCTACAACGGCACCATCGACGAATCGGTTGCCACCTTGAACGACTTCGTAGGCAAAAACGCGCTATTGTCGCAGTTCAAAGCCGTGAAGAACGGCAACGTCTGGGTCACAAGCGCCGACATGTACCAGCAGATGACTTCTACCGCCGACATTATCGACGAGCTGCACGGGGCGTTCACCGGCGATGACGCGAGCGACTTCCATTATCTGAGGAAGCTCGGTTAGCGCCATGAGAAGCCGGCTTTCCATGGCATACGACGAATCGGGGCGCGCCGCGCGGTGTCGCGTCGTGACGGCGCTGCTCGCTGTTGCCCTCATCGTGCTCGTCGGGGCCAACCTGTGCATCGGGAGCGTGCTCGTGCCCGCAGACCACATCCCCGGCATCCTTTCGGGCGGCGCGGCCAATTCCATGGAAAGCCAGGTCATCTGGGAGATTCGCCTGCCGCGCGTGCTTTCAGCCGTGCTTCTCGGCGGGGCACTTTCGCTTTCCGGGTTCCTGCTGCAGACGTTTTTCAACAACCCCATCGCCGACCCGTTCATCTTGGGCGTCTCCTCGGGCGCAAAGTTCGTCGTCGCGCTTACGATGATCGTACTTCTAGGCGCAAACCAGGCCATGTCCTCGCCGGCCATGGTGGCCGCAGCGTTTCTGGGCTCGCTTATCACCATCGGCTTCGTGCTCCTCATCGCACGGCGCATAAGTTCCATGGCCATGCTCATCGTGGCGGGCGTCATGGTGGGATACATCTGCTCGGCGGCGACGAACTTCCTCATCGCCTTCGCCGACGACCAGTCCATCGTGAACCTGCACAACTGGTCTTTGGGTAGCTTCTCGGGTTCGAGCTGGGACGACGTTGCGGTCATCGCGGTCGTGGTGATCGCCGTGAGCGCATGCGTATTCGCGATATCGAAGCCCCTTTCCGCCTTCCAGCTGGGAGAAGCCTACGCGAAAAGCGTCGGCGTGAACGTCGCACGCTTCCGCGTGGTGCTCGTCCTTCTAGCGAGCATGCTCTCCGCCTGCGTGACCGCGTTCGCTGGTCCGGTGTCGTTCGTAGGCATCGCGGTTCCGCATCTCGTGAAGTCGGCGCTAAAGTCGTCGAAACCCATCCGCGTGATTCCTGCGTGCTTCTTGGGAGGCGCCATCTTCTGCGCGGGCTGCGATTTGATCGCACGCACGCTGTTCTCTCCCGTCGAGCTTTCCATCAGCGCCGTCACCGCCATCTTCGGCGCGCCGGTGGTTATCGCGCTCATGTTGAAGAAGCGGGTGAGGTAGATGCGGGAAATCGTGCCGCGACCCAAAACGCTCGGAGGGGACATTCCATGCTTAGACAGTCCTGAGCTCGCACGAAAGCGCCAGAAGGCACTTTCGGCTCGTGCGGAACTGCGCGCGGAACGACTCCTCCGAGCGGAGTCGAACCTCGAAGCCCCGGTCGAAACGCAGGCTGACGGAGTGCCGCTTTTCCGCATAAGCGACCTGTCGGCGGGCTACGACAAGAAGGTCGTAGTCGAAGGCGTCGATCTGGAGGTTCGCGCGGGCGACATCGTGGCGCTCATCGGGCCTAACGGCTCGGGCAAGTCGACCATCTTGAAAACCATCACACGCCATCTGGCACCGCTTGCCGGCGCGGTCGAGCTCGACGGGCGGGAGATTTCCCGATGGAAGACGGCGGAGTTCGCAAGGAACCTTGCCGTTATGCTGACAGATCGCCCCCGGACCGAGCTCCTCACCTGCCGCGATATCGTAGAGGCGGGAAGGCATCCCTACACCGGACGAATGGGCACACTATCGCCCAATGACCATAGTCGGGTCGGCGAGGCCATGAAAACCGCACATGTGGAAGAGCTCGCCGAGCGCGACTTCATGCAGATAAGCGACGGGCAACGCCAGCGCGTCATGCTCGCACGCGCCATCGCGCAGGATCCGCGTGTGCTCGTGCTCGACGAGCCCACGTCGTATCTCGATATCCGCTACCAGATCGACCTGCTGCGAATACTTCGACACCTTGCGAAATCGCGTAATGTGGCTGTCATCATGTCCATCCACGAACTCGAACTCGCGCAGAAAAGCGCCGACAAGGTGATTTGCGTGAAGGACGGCCGGGTCTTCCGCGCCGGCGTACCCGAGGACATATTCACGCGCGAGACGATTGGCGAGCTCTACGGCCTTCAGCATGGCACCTTCAACGAGCGCTTCGGCAGCGTGGAAATTGGGCGCCCGCACGGCGATACGCACACGTTCGTCATCGCCGGCGCAGGTACGGGTTCGGCTGTGTTTCGCCAGCTCATCCGGCAGGGCAAGGCGTTCTACGCGGGCGTTCTGCACGAAGGGGACATCGACTGCGAGCTCGCGCGCGACTTGGCGGCGGAATGCGTGGTCGAGCGCGCCTTCGAGCCGATCGGGGATAAAACCATAGCCCGCGCCAAAGAGCTCCTCGTCCACTGCGCGCGCCTTATCGTGTGCCCCGTCGCCTTCGGCACCATAAACGCCCGCAACGCAGAGCTCGTCAAGTTCGCACGCTCGCACGGTATCGAGGTCATGCGAGCGTGCGAAGGCGCATCGGAGGATTCCCAATTGGAGTGGGAAGGATAAACTGGACTTTCTTTTAAGGATCCTCAGGCTACAGCTCCTATGCCGGCGAGGTCTACAAGGCGCCGGAGAACCTCGTGAACAGGAATTTCCACGCCGACGAGCCCAACCTGCTGTGGCTCACCGACATCACCGAGTTCAGACTCCCGGGCGGCGAGAAGGTCTACCTGAGCCCGGTCATCGACTGCTTCGGCGGGATGCTCGTCGCCTGGTCGATCGGGCTGCACCCCGACAAGCGCCTCACGAACTCGAGCCTGCGCCTAATCCAAGCGAGATTCCAGACTCGACAGGCCATTGAGAGTCAGGTCGTTGGCGACCTCCGAGACACGCTCGATAGGAACCGAACCATCAGACAGCGCCCACGTGCGATAGATACCGATAATACCGGACAGCAAAAACGCCAGATAGTAATCGAACATCTCGTCCTTGAGGCCGTAGGGCAGCAAGTCGCGCTCGGCAATCTCATGCTCGAGCGGCACGCGCAAACGCGTCATAAAATCGTCGAGCGGGATGTTTTCAATCAGCTGGCGATTGAGCACGAGGTTATTGCAAAGTGCCTCGTTGATGGTCTTAAAGAAGGTAGCCGCCGCTCCAAGGGCGCGCTCGTTGGGGTCACTGCCCATAGTGGAAAGCGTCTTTTCGACCGAGTCGACGATCATCTCGACCACATCGGCGGCGATGGCATCGAGCAGGCCGTCGACCGTGCCAAAGTGCACGTAGAAGGTCTTACGATCGACATTTGCCTCACGCGCGATGGCACTCACGGTAATATCGGCAAGCGGTTTATCCATCAGCAGGCGCTCAAACGCAGAAAGGATGGCATTGCGGCTGCGAACGATGCGGCGGTCGAGGCGCGGTTTGCTGGTGTCCATGGACGTGTCCCTTCGGAATGTGAGCATTCATCAACAGATGAGAGTTAATCTACGTAAGAGGATTATCCCCCATCCGGCACAAAAAAGCCCGGCAACATGAAGAACGCACGACCAACTGTTACGCCTTAGGGAGCTTCATTTTGTTCAAAGCAGCCGGGGACACACGGATGCCGTCGCCTGTCTGGCGCACATAGGCCTTATGCGACGGTTTAGCGGCCCCAGAAGCCTTCTGAGCATGCTGATTGGGATCCACGGTAACCGCATTCACAGGATGGGGCTTTGCAGGCTTAGAGGACGTCTGAGGCGATCGTCCGAGCTTGCGCATCGCGCGATCCCAGCGCGCATGGATGCTCTCGTTGTGGGCGCTCTTAAGGCCCAGCAGGGGCGCAGCCAAAATGGTCGGCGCGATAAACGTAATGAGGCGCCACAGCAGATAGCCGGCGGTCGAAGCCGACCCAAAGAAATGACCCAAGAACAATGCAAAGCCGCCCTCGGCGCCACCAGTTCCACCGGGCAAGGGGACCGCAGAGCTCAGCAGCTGGACAAAGGCGCTCGCGGCCATGACCGAGAAAAAGTCGACCTCGTGGTGGCCAAAGGCAAGCATCAGGAAATACGGCACCAGATAGAAAAACGCAAGCTGCAGCATGGTGATAAACACGGTGAGCAGCATGGAAGAAAAATGTCCGGCCGAAAGCTTGAACTTCTCGGAGAAGGAGTAGATCTCGCCATCGACAAACGAGCGCCATCCATCGATCTTAGTGGCCGAGACACCTATGCGCTCGAGCCAATTGATGATGCAATGGGCGACGCGCGTGACGGTCTTAGGCATGAGTGCGACGGCGAAGATGCCGAGCAGGATGCAGCAGTGACCGCCAAAACTAAAGACGCACAGCAGCGTCATGTCGCCATAGCGCTCGGCAAAAAACGGCATGCGAGCAAGCAATAGGATAGCGCCCCAGGCAACGAGGCCAAACTGATACACAATAAATCGGGTGAACTGCGTGGCACCCGCTTCGCCCACGTTTTGGCCCGCTTTGGTCAGGCGGTAGATCTGGGCAGGCGTAGAGCCCATCATCATGGGCGTCAGGTTGCCAAAGAAAATACCGCTCGCCTCGACCGAAATGAGGTCGCGGATACCGACGGGCGAATTGGGGTCGAGCCAGACGGCGATCGCATAGGCCACAATGCCAAAGAACAGATACATAAACATGCAAAGACACGCGACAACGAGCCAGGGCGCCTGAACGCTCGACATAGCGGCCCAGAACTGCCCCATCTGCCCGGTTACCACCAGGTAGACGATATAACCCACCAGCACGACGCCGATAAAGATGGCGCCGCGGCGTGCGCTCTTATTGTCATCGCCGCCCGAGGCCTCAACCTCGACCTGGGGCTTAGACGTATGCTGAGAGGACTCCGTCATGAGACTCCTTCTAACAGTCAAAATATCTTGGTTATTGTACCCGTAAGGGCCATAAGCAGAACGCAAAGCTCTTGTTCAAACGGGAATGACAGACAGTTGTTTGATAATAAAAACCCCGGCCTTCCGTGGAAAGACCGGGTATCAGATGCGTGGTAGCCCGTACCAGATTCGAACTGGTGATCTCCGCCTTGAGAGGGCGGCGTCCTAAACCGCTAGACGAACGGGCCATAAGCCTCAGCAGAAAAGAAGTGGTAGCCCGTACCAGATTCGAACTGGTGATCTCCGCCTTGAGAGGGCGGCGTCCTAAACCGCTAGACGAACGGGCCACATGACATCTGCACTGCCGTGCTGCGAGGAAATATATTACGGGACAAAAAACGCAAGCGCAAGAAGAAATTCCAAATTGCCGAAATTTTGTCGCGAGGTTATGGAACGCGCAGGTCAACAAGGTAGTAAATTTGGAACGGGGCTATTTTAGCTACCCTAGGTGGAGATGAGTCAGGAGGGCTTCGCGGTTGTTGGGGATGTTGTCCTCGATCACGGCGTCGAGGGCAGCGTTGAGAAGCTGTCCCAGCTCCGGCCCCGGCTTGACGCCGGCGCGGATCAGGTCGCCACCATTGATGGCAAGCATCTTGAGTGTATAGGGCTCCCCCGCCTGCAGCAGATCGTGGGCGAGCGTACGCATCTCCTCGATCGTCTCGACGTAATAGAAGCACGAGGGCGCCTTGCCGAGCGTGTCGGCACGCTTAAGGTCCATGAGCTCGTCCATCAGACGCGGCGTATCGACACCCTCGCCCGAAAGCGCGCGCATCATATTGAGCAGGCAGGAGCGCTCGGGGCGCAGCGGCTTGTCATGGTATTTGATCAGCAGGCACACATCGCGCACCAAATCGTGCGAGAGCGCCAGGCGATCCATGATGACACGCGCCTTCTTGGCGCCGAGCTCGGGATGACCGTAGAAGTGGCCGCTGCCGTCGTGATCGACCGTAAAGCACTCGGGTTTGGAAACGTCGTGCAAAAACGCCGCCCACATAAGGCTCGACGAGGGCGCGACGCCGTCGCACAGCGCCAGCTCCCCTGCCACCGTCAGCACGCGGGCGATATGCTCGTAGACGTTAAACGCATGATAGACGCTGCGTTGATCAAACCCGCGAGCGGACGCGAGCTCGGGCACGGCGGCGCAAACAAGCTCGGGGTAGCGCAGCATCGCGTCTCCCCCATGGCCGGTCGAAAGGATACCCTCGAGCTCAATGCCCACGCGCTCGCGCGCCACAGCATCGAGCAGCGGCGCGCACTCGGCAAGCGCCTGTTTAGTCTTAGGCTCGATCATAAAATCCAGACGGCAGGCAAAACGCACCGCGCGCAGCATGCGAAGCGCGTCCTCGTTAAAACGACGCTTGGGATCTCCAACGGCGCGGATGAGCTTGCGCTTCAGGTCGCCCTGACCATCGTAGCGGTCGACAAGACCACGCTCGGGATGCCAGGCCATAGCGTTAACGGTAAAGTCACGACGCGCCAGATCGTCCTCAAGCGACGCTGCACGCTCCACACTCTGGGGATGGCGGCCGTCGGTGTAAAAGCCGTCTAGGCGGTAGGTGGTGACCTCAATGCGCTCATCATCGCAAATAGCCGTGATGCCGCCAAATTTTATGCCCGACTCAACCACGGCAATATCAGCCGCTTCGAGCGCCTCTTTGGACTCCTGCCACAGGCCGCTGCAGCACATGTCAACATCGTGGCTGGGGCATCCCATCAGGGCATCACGTACCCAACCGCCCACGTACCAAGCCTCAAGACCTGCTGCCTCAAGCGCACGCAGGACACGGATAGAGGCATCGGTCGGCTGCGTACCGTTGAGCGAAACATTGCACATGCCTATGGCCTCCTGCGACTATCAAATTGGCTATCGATTGCGTCTGCAAGAAGTCTAGCAAGAAACAGCCTCCACTGCACACGCAAGTCCGATAAACAAAAACGCATCCGTCCTGGTCTAAGACGGATGCGAAATAATTGAACTATTCAGGCAAGGTGCCGGAACTAGCAAACCTGACGGATTGCAATACCCTTCTGATACTCATCGACCTTGGCGAAGTCGCCCAGACCGGGGCACTCGACCACGTTAGCGCCGGTGGCCATCGAGAGACGCAGGGCGTCCTCGACGCGCTCCGGGGCGTCGTGCCACACGGACAGGAAGGCGGCCAGCGAAGAATCGCCGGCGCACACCGTCGACAGCAGCTTAACCTCAAAAGTACGGTTGGCAAACCAGATGTGCTCGCCGTTGGAGAAGTACGCGCCGTCGCCGCCGAGCGTCAGCAGTACATTCTTAGCGCCCTTGGCGTGCAGCTCGGCCATGGCGCCCTTGACGGACTCGTCGTCGCCACCGCTCACCTTAATGCCAAAGATGTCGAGCAGCTCGTCGTCGTTAGGCTTAATGAGGAGCGGCTCCATAGCAATGAGGTCGGCCAGCTGATGGCTCGAGATATCGAGCACGAACTCGGCGCCCTTCGCCTTCACGCGACGCAGGACCTCTGCCAGGAAGCCCTCGGAGGTGTTGGGGGGCAGCGAGCCGCTGATAACCAGGCAGGTCATGTCATCGAGCGAATCGATAAGCTCAAACATCTCCTGCTCGTTGGCCTCGTTGATGGCGGCACCGGCATTGACCATGTTGTACTCGGTGTCGGGACCGGCGTTGAGGAACACGTTGACACGCGTGATGCCGTCAGTCCACACGGGCTTGACGGGCACGCCCAGGGCCTCGGCGCCCTTAACGATATACTCACCCGAGAAGCCGGCGAAGAAGCCCAGGATCGTGGTGTCGACGCCGTAGTGGTCGAGCGTAAACGAAACGTTGAGACCCTTGCCGTTGGGGGTGTAGACAGCGTTACGGGTGCGGGTAACGGTGTTGGCGGTCAGGCCATCGCAGGAGATGTTGTAGTCAATAGCGGGATTTGCAGTAAGCGTGTAAATCATGAATGTTCCTTTCACGAAGTAATGTGTTAATGAAAGTATATTCCACGCTTCGGCAAAAGGCTACAACAACTCGGTGAACGGTGTGGAAGCGATGAAGTACGGAAGGACTCCTCTCCCCCGTGGCGGAACAAAAAAGGCGCCCCGGCCGAAACCGGAGCGCCGCATGCGCACGAATATGTCGCGTTTCGCTTACTTGCGATCGAGCTTGCGGACAGCAACGCGCTTGCTGTACTCGTCGACGTGACCAAAGTCGCCGATGCCGACGGACTCAGCAACGTTGGCGCCGGTGGCCATAGCGAGCTTCATGGCCTCCTCGACGTTGTCGCGATCCCTGTACCACTTGTGCAGGAACGCAGCGAGGGTGCAGTCGCCGGCGCAGACGGAAGAGACAAGCTTGATGTTGAACTCACGCTTGGCATACCAGATGTCCTCGCCGTTGGAGAAGTAAGCGTCACCGCGGCTACCACGGGTGAGCAGCACGTTCTGGACGCCGGCCTCGTGAGCCAGCTTCATGGCAACGCGGACCTCGTCGTCGGTGTCGACCGGCACGCCAAAGATAGCCTTCATCTCGTGATGGTTCGGCTTAATGAGCAGCGGCTTCTTGTGAGCGAGCTCCTTGAGCTTGTCGGAGGACAGGTCCAGGACGACGTCGGCGCCACGGGCCTGAGCGTGCTCCATGACCTGAGCCAGGAAGTCGGGCGTAGCTTTGGGAGGCACGGAGCCGGAGACGATCAGGCACTCAAGGTCGCCCGCGGTGTCCAGGATGTTGTAGAGCTCCTCCTGGTGCTGCGGCGTGATCGGAGCACCAGGGTTCAGGATGCCGTACTCGTGCTGGCCATCGTTGACGTAGGTGTTGATGCGCGTGATACCGTCGGTCCAGACCGGGCGGCAGAGGCAACCCAGGTTCATGACCTCCTCGACGATGAACTTGCCCGTGAAGCCGGCGAAGAAACCGAGCGCGACGGTGTCGACGCCCATCTTCTTAAAGGCGAAGGACACGTCGAGGCCCTTGCCGTTAGCCGTGTAGCTGGCCGAGCCGGTGCGGACGTTCTCGTCGGGCTCGAGCGGAGAGCTCGAAACCGTCATGTCGACAGCCGGGTTAGCGGTTAGCGTGTAGAACATTTACAGTACCCCCTGTATATGTGAGGGCCGCGTGGCCGGCCCATTCCAACCACGCGGTTACCTCTGATACCAAATTAGCGAGCTGCGGACTCGAGCAGTGCCTTGACCTCGGCAGCGGTGTTGCAGGCGAGCGCCTTCTCGGCGAGCTCGTCGCACTCGGCCTTGGTCCACTGGCTGATGGTCTTGCGGGCGCGCAGGATGGACGGAGCGCTCATCGAGAACTCCTCCAGGCCCCAGCTGATCAGCAGCGGCTCGAGCAACGGATCGGCAGCGGCCTCGCCGCACATACCGACCATGATGCCGGCCTTCACGCCGCTCTCGATGATGTTCTTAAGCGAACGGAGCACGGCGGGATAGTAAACCTGGTACAGGTTGGAGATGGTGTCGTTGCCACGGTCGGCGCACATGGTGTAGCCGATCAGGTCGTTGGTGCCGATGGAGAAGAAGTCGGCGACCTCGGCCAGGCGGTCAGCGAGCAGCGAGGCTGCAGGCGTCTCGACCATGATGCCGACCTCGATGTTCTCGTTGAACTTGCGACCCTCTTCGGTCAGCTCGGTCTTGCACTGCTCGACGAGCTCCTTGACAGCCAAGACTTCCTCGACGCAGGTGACGAGCGGGATCATAATCTTGACGTCACCGAAGGCGCTGGCGCGCAGCAGGGCGCGGAGCTGGACCTTGTACTGGTCGGGGTTGGCCAGGCAGTAACGCACGGCGCGGAAGCCCATGAAGGGGTTCTCTTCCTTGACCATGTGCAGGTACGGAATCTCCTTGTCGCCACCCACATCGAGCGTGCGGATGATGACCGGAGCGCCCTTGAGCGCGCTGGCGACCTTACGGTAGGCGTTGAACTGCTCCTCCTCGGAAGGAAGCTCAGCAGAGTCCATGAACAGGAACTCGGAACGGAACAGGCCGATAGCCTCGGCGTCGTGATCGAGCGCGTTGGGCACGTCATCGGGATTGCCGATGTTGCAGGCAATGATCTTCTTGATGCCGTCGGCAGTCACGGACGGCTTGCCGCGGAAGGCCTCGAGAGCCGCCTTCTCGGCAGCGAAAGCCTCGGCCTTGGCAGTGTAAGCGGCGAGCGTCTCCTCATCGGGATCGGCCTCGACGATACCCTTGCCACCGTCGACGACAACGGTCATGCCGTTGCGCAGTGCGGTGCAGCTGTTGGAAACCGAAAGGACAGCAGGGATCTCGAGGGCGCGCGCAATGATTGCGGAGTGCGACGTGCGGCCACCAGTCTCGGTGACGATACCGGCAACGTGCGCCTTATCGATCGTGGCGGTCATGGACGGCGTGAGGTCGTGCACGACAACGACGGTGTTCTCGGGCAGGACGGAAAGGTCGACGACCTCCTTGCCCAGCAGCTCGGCCAGAATACCGGTGCGGATGTCGGCGATGTCGGCCGCGCGCAGACGGAACATCTCATCGTCCATGGACAGGAACATGTTCTCGAACATGGTCGAGGTGTCCATGAGCGCCTGCTCGGCGCAGGTGCCGCCGTCAATGGCGGCGTTGATGGCGTCGGTCATGCCCGGATCCTGAGCCAGGACAATGTGTCCGCTCATGATCTCGGCCTCGGCCTCGCCCACCGTCTCCTTCATGTGATCGGCCTGAGCCTGGGTCTTCTCGCAGAAGACCGAAAGAGCGGTCTGATAGCGCTCCTTCTCTGCTGCCGAATCAGCAACCTCGTGCGGCTCAAACGTCAAGTCGGGATCGACGGCGACCATGACGGTGCCGATACCGATGCCCTCGGAAGCGTTGACTCCCTGATACATTCCCATTCCTCTCTCCGTGTCATGTGATAAAGCGTTTTGCCATATCCATGACAAAAGAGCGCAGCTACCTTAAGACAGGTCACTGCGCCCCCAAATATGAACTTAGTTGTTCAACATGCGACCCGTTTGAGTTCTACTCGCCAAGACCGCTCTTGATGAGCTCGATGGCAGCAGCCAGAGCCTCGGCCTCGTCGGCGCCGTCGCACTTGACCTCGACCTCGGTGCCGCAGGGGATACCAGCAGCCATGAGGGCCATCGGGGACTTGCCGTTGACCTCCTTCTCGGGGGTGACGACCGTCACGTCACAGGCGTACTTGCCCATGGTGGAGGCGAACAGACCAGCCGGACGCATGTGCAGACCCTGAGGATTAACGAGGGTAGCCTTCTCAGAAACCATAGTTGACTCCTTTTTTGTGTTTAACCCCTGTCATGCATGTGGCAGGAGTCAGATTCACGACGTTGTTTATATTAACTCACATCAAACGGTTTTTCATTGTGTTTCGCACGAATTGTTGGACAGATGTCGTTCGCTGTCCGCTCGCCTGCCGGGCGGGGCGGTTAAGTTTGCTGCTCTACAGTCCTGCGCAAGACGGAAAGCACATTAAGTGCCTTCCTTTGCGTGCGGAACTCGCGACAAACTTAACCGCCCCGCCCGGCAGGCGAGCTGCGGGAACATGCTTCCGTCCAAGAAATATCGTGCAAAAGGAATTCTGGCTGAATTATTGTTCGCGTGGGTGATTCAGTCGATGAGGGCTATTTATGCCCTGTTGGGGACTAAGGAGTGTCCCGGGGTGCCGGCAGGAAAGGAACGTCCCTGAGTGCCGGGTGGTATGAAAAAAGGCGAGGACCCGTAGGGAGTCCTCGCCTTTGTTACAGGGGGCGATGTTATTCGCGTACTGCGGAATTAGACCAGGCGGGCGTTGATCGTCTTGGCGATCTCGGCGGCGTCGGTGGAACCCTTGACGGTGGCACGGAAGTCCTCGTCCATGAGCGCCTCGGCGACCTTGGACAGGATCTTGAGGTGCGTGGTGCCAGCCTGTGCACCAGGGATGAGCAGAGCGATGGCCACGTTGACGGGAGCGCCGTCCATGGTATCCCAACCGGTCACGCCGGACTCGTCCTTAACGACGATGACGGCAGCCTCGGTAATGGCGTCGGACTTGGCATGCGGGATGGCGAAGCCCTCCATCATGCCCGTGGTGCCCTCGGCCTCGCGGGCCAGGAAGGCGTTCATCACGGCGTCGGCGTCGCTGGCGATACCGGCCTTGACAGCCTGGTTGGAAACGAAGCTCAGAGCCTCGTCGCGAGAAGCGAAGTCCTCGGCGACAAAGACATTCTCGACCTTCACGAAGTCGGCAGCATCGGCCTTAGGGGCCTCAACGGCAGCAGCCTTGGAAGCCTCAACCGGCTTGGCTACAGGAGCGGCCTTCTGATTCTTCTCGAAGTCGTACTTCTTGAAGGCCACGAACAGGATGCCACCGATCACAGCGCCGATGAGGATCGCGAGGACCCACAGCGGACCGTTCTCGACAACGGGCAGGACCAGGAAGCCACCGTGAGGCGCCGGATCGTGAACGTTGAACATGATGGTCAGGATCGAGGCGATGGAGGAACCGAGCATCATGATGGGCATGACGGGCCAGATGTTCTTGGTCATGAACGGAATGGCGCCCTCGGTGATGTGGGTGCAACCAAGAATGAGGTTGACGATACCGGCGTCATGATCCTCCTGGCTGAAGTACTTCTTGCCAACGACGACGGCGAAGGTGGTGATCAGCGGCGGAACGATGCAGGCGGCGGAGACGGCAGCCATGAAGTTGGTGCCGAAGTTGTAGGTATCGGTGCCAACGCCAGCAGCCAAGGCCTCGGTGAGCATAGCGGTACCGGTGACGTAAGCAGCCTTGTTGACCGGGCCGCCCATGTCAACGGCGCACATGCAGCCGATGGCAAGGCCCAGGACAATGGCGCCAGAGGCGGACAGACCCTTGAGGAAGTCCATCATGGCGGTGTTGATGGCAGCCATGGGGCCGGAGATGCCGAGCATGACCAGGCCGACGATGGCGGTCGAGAACAGCGGGTACAGGAAGATAGCCTTGAGGCCGTCCAGATTCTTGGGCAGCTTGGAGAAGACCTTCTCGAGCAGCAGGATGACATAGCCAGCGAGGAAGCCGCCGACGATGCCGCCCAGGAAGCCGAAGCCCACGCCGGCGCCGCCGGCGTCGATCATGCCGGTCTCGGCGTTAACGGGCAGGCCCTGGATGGCGATCATACCGGCAACGAAGCCGGGGACGAGCGCCGGGCGCTTGCCGATGGACTCGGCGATATAGGCGGAAAGCACGGGAACCATGAGGTTCATGGCGATACCGCCGATGATCTTCAGCATAGCGGCAAAGCTGTTGTAGTCAGACGCCGTCGAATCGAAGGACGTGATGCCCCACAGGAACGAAACGGCGGTCAGGACACCACCGGCGACGACGAAGACCAGCATGTGGCTGACGCCGTTCATGAGGTGCTTGTAGATGATGTGGCCGATAGATTCCTTCTCCTCGACCTCATCCTCGACATCGGCAGCAGCCGCAACCGAGTCGTCACCCTTGGCGGCGAGCGCGCGGTCGATCAGCTTACCGGCTGCCTCGACGGACAGGGCCTTGGAAACACCAACGGAAACCATGCGCTTGCCGGCGAAACGCTCCGCCTGGACATCCTTATCGGCTGCGACGACGACGGCCTTGGCACCGGCGATCTCACTCTTGGTGAGCTCGTTCTCGACACCGACCTGGCCATGGGTCTCGACCTTAATGGTCAGACCGCGCTCGGCAGCTGCCTTCTCCAGCGCCTCCTTCGCCATGAAGGTGTGCGCGATACCGGTCGGGCAACCGGTGGCGGCGATGATGTCAAACTTAGCCATGTGTCCCTCCTTTTTAAGTTTTGCGCCCGCAGGCGCTCCCCTACACGCGCGTCCTTGCGCGCTTTTCCACAACTGAAAGATACCAACCTACCGTCCGCGTGAGAAGAGACAAGGAGCAATTCTCCGGTGAAAGGTTCTTTCATAACCGTAAACGGTAGGTGAAAGTTTACCATCAACACTTGAAACGGCAAGGTGTATCTTGTAATTGAAAATCCCCCTATACTATGACAGTACAAAACGAGTCCGATTATCATGCCAACCAGGAGCCATCCATGACCGATAGTAGCAAGAGCGCACTTTCCCTCATTAGTACCCATCAGGGATACAGCGAATCCGAGCAGCGCATTGTCGACTATATATTGGAGCACCAGTCCGAGGCGCCACGCCTCACGGCGGCTCAGCTCTCGCGCGCCGCCGCCACGTCCGAGGCGACCGTTTCGCGCTTCTGCCGCAAGCTTGGCTTTGGCAGCTTCCGCAGCTTTCAGTTTTCGTTGGCGAGGGATTTGGAAAGCCAGCGCAACGAGGGCCTGACTGACGAAGTCTCACTCGACAATATGGAGCAGAGCCTTAAGAACATCCTGGCTGCCAAGGTGAGCGAGCTAAATGCGACCATCGACGGGATCGACCACGATACGTTGGCGGCTGTTGTGCAGGCCCTTAAGCATGCAGGGGTTATTGAGTTTGCGGCTGTGGGAAATACGAACGCGGTCGCGCTCGATGCGACGTTTAAGTTTTCGCAGCTGGGCCTGCGCTGCATGGCGAGCACCATTAGCGAGACATCAATCGGCTTTGCGCTCACGTTGCGCCCGGGTGACGTCATCGTGCTCATCTCAAACTCCGGCAAGTCGCGCCGACTGAATCGCATGGCAAAAGCGGCTCGCGACTGCGGTGCCACCGTAGTCGTCATCAGCAGCGACAGCAAGTCTCCACTCGCGCGCCTGGCAGACTACACTTTTAATACCGTCAACCACGAGGCGCTGCTGACGACGGGTGACTTTGCGTTCTCCAAGATCAGCGCCACGATGATCATCGAAGTTATCTACAACTTCCTGCTGCCCGAGATTGAAGACGCTCGTGAACATATCAGCTACTACGAGGAGCTCATCCAGCCGGACAAGGTCGTTGAGTAAAACGCGTAGTGGGACAAAAATTTCAGTCTATTTTGTCCCACCAACACCGCTGATACGACCTAGCCTCGAACTTCTTCGAGCATCTGCTTTGCGTGGGCCAAGCTTGCCTCGGACTGATCGCCGCTGAGCATGCGGGCGATCTCGGCAGTACGCGCTTCGCCGGTTACCTCGTCCAAATGCGTCTGGGGAACATCGCCCGGCTCCTTGCTGACAACATAATGCTTGTCGGCCATGACGGCGACTTGCGCCAAGTGGGTTACGACAATCACTTGATGCGTAGTGGCAAGATCGGCCAGCACACCAGCAAGAGCACGAGCCGTGGAGCCGCCGACACCGGCATCGACCTCGTCAAATACCAGTGTGTCGACGCCGTCAGCATTACCCAAGACCACCTTGCTCGCCAGCATGACGCGGCTGAGCTCGCCGCCCGAGGCAATGCGGCGCAGGGGACGCGGCGTCAAGCCGACACCGCTGCGATACAAAAGCTCGTAGCTTGAAGGACCCGCCGGCGTCCACTCGGCGCGCGGAAGATCACGCGACTCCCAAACGAGCTCGGCGCCGCCCATCTCCAGGCGCGCCATTTGGCGGCCAACCTCGTGACAAAAACGCGGAGCAGCGGTATTACGCGCACGCTTAAGTGCCTTGGCGGCAGCGAACAGCTCGCGCTCGGCGCTCCCGAGTGCCTCACGCGCCTTTTTGATCTGTTCATCGCCATCATCGACCAGGGACAGCAGCTCTTGCGAGCGATCGCGCATGGCAAAAACATCGTCCATGGTGGGACCCCACTGACGCAACAGGCCCTTGAGGTCGGAATACCGCTCACGCATGCGAGCGAGCTCGCGCGGGTCGAAGGCGACGCCATCGCGATAGGCACGAAGCTCGTTCGCGCTATCCTCAAGGGAGATGCAGGCATCCGAAAGCGCATCGGCAATGTCGCCCAGTTTGCGATCGACGGTAGCCATACGGGAAAGCTCTGCCACGGCGCTGTTCACGGCATCGAGCGCTCCACCTTCGGCGGCAAGCGATGCATGGGCATCGTTAGCTGTGGCAACCAGTACCTCGGCATGTTCGGAGCGCGGCAGCAGCTCCTCGAGTTCCTCATACTCACCCGGCTTGGGGTCGACCTCGGCGATACGCTCCAGGGCGAAGCGCGCCTCCTCGACGCGACTCCCCTGCGCGCGTGAGGCTTCCTCCACGCGACGGACCTCCTTGGCAGCCGCACGCGACGCCTGGAAGCAGGCACGGTAACGGTCGAGCGCCTCGAGCGCAGAGCGACCAGCCCAGGCATCAACCATGGCAACATGATGCGCCGGATCGAGCAGACGCTGATGTTCATGCTGGCCGCACAGATCCATCATCACGCCGACGCGCTCGGAGAGCTCGCGCACGCTGGCGATGCGGCCGTCAATCTTGACGCGGCTGCGACCCTCGGCAGAAAGGCTGCGCTGCACGGTAAAGCCCTCCGTGTCGTGCGGGCCGTCGAACAAGCGCGCCTCGACGCTCGCCAGCGCCTCTCCCTCGCGCACCGTCGACGAATCTGCACGCTCGCCCAAAATGAGCTTGAGCGCCGAGAGCAGCGCGGTCTTGCCGGCGCCGGTCTCGCCGGTCAAAACCGTTAGGCCCGCACTCGGAACCAACGTCGCCTCGCGAATGAGCGCGATGTTGGAAACCTGCAGCTCATCGATCATGGCGCACTCCATAGAACACGCGGCTCACCGAGTTATAGAAGCTCTCGGGACCGTAATCGAGCAGCAGCACGTCGCCGGGACCACGGCGCACGGCCACGCTCTCAACGGTGCCATCGCAGGTAATAAACTGTCCATCGATAGCGATCGCCGGAACACTCGGACGGTCATCGGACATAAAGATCTCGACGACATCACTCGGCGAGGTCAAAAAAGCGCGAGCCTGAATGGTATGCGGAGCGATGGGCACACAGACCATACCCGTGTAATCGGGGCTGACAATGGGGCCGCCGGCGGAAAGCGCGTAGCCGGTGGAGCCGGTCGCCGTCGAAACAACGACACCGTCGCCGCGCAGGCGATCGATATGATGGCCGGACACCGTGATGTCAAACTCAACCATATCGGACAGGGGGCCGCGCGTAAGTGCCATATCGTTGAGGGCAAACGTGCGCACGACATCCTTCGTGCCATCGTCGCGCACGGACACGATATCCGCGGCGATGGTGGCGCGGCGGCTCACGTGCAGCTCACCGGACAGAGCATCGCTCACGACCTGCAGAATGTCGCGCTCCTCGGGGCTCGCAGCAGTTAAAAAGCCCAGGTGACCATAGGAAAGACCAAGGATAGGAATCTCGCGATGGTTGAGGATGCGGGCAGCGCGCAGCAACGTACCGTCGCCGCCGAGCGTAATGACCAGATCTGAGCCATCAATATCAGGCGTGCTTTGAATCTTCGATCGCTGGTCGGCAGCCCATGCGACCTCGTAGCCCTGGCGCGAAAGCCAAAGCTCGAGCATCAGGCCGCTCTCGACCGCCTCTTGCTTGTAGTAATTGGGAACCAGAAAGACCTTCATAGCGTTGCAGCTTTCTCGCTCAAAGCCGATACCTGGGATTGCAGCTCATCGTCGGTGCGTTCACCAGGGGCAAACCTTGTGCCGTACAGGAAAAACTCAACGTTGCCCTTAGCGCCATGGATGGGCGACACGCACACGTCAAGCGGGAACAGGCCCTTGGCGGCAAAAAGCTCAATCGCCGCCACGAGCGTATCGCGGCGGACGGCGGGGTCGGTCACGATACCGCGCTCGCCCACCAGCGCAGCCGGCGCCTCAAACTGGGGCTTTACGAGCGTGCAGAACGAACCCGAAGGCTTCAGGCACGCCAGCACCGCATCGATAATGTTCGCGATGCTGGTAAACGAGACGTCACAAACAGCCAGGTCGATGGCGCCGGCATAGCCAAGCTCAGGCAGCTGCGTCACGTTGGTGCGCTCATGCAGCGTCACGCGATCGTCCTGACGCAACGACCAATCGAACTGTGCGCGACCCACGTCCACCGAGACAACGGTCGCAGCTCCGCGCTTGAGCAGGCAATCGGTAAAGCCGCCGGTAGAGCAGCCTACGTCCAGGCAGGCAAGGCCCGTGGGGTCGATACAAAACGCATCAAGCGCGCCTTCGAGCTTAAGACCGCCGCGGCCAACATAGGGAATGCGCCCCTTCACGTGCAGCGGCAGACCCGGGGTCACCTTAAGCCCCGGCGAAGTCAAGCGCTCGCCGCCGCTCGAGACCAAGCCGGCCATAAGAGTGCGAAGGGCATCCGCGCGATCGGCGCAGATGCCCTGTGAAATCAGTTCGTCATCAAGACGCACGCGTTTCATGAATGCCATCAACCATTCGTATCCGGAGATGCGGCCTAGCTATCCTAGGATTCGTTTGCCGCATCCTCATCGTATTCCTGCTCGAGCTTGTCGGCCTCACGCGGCGTCAGCTCAAACTTATCGACCATGTCGACCGCGCGGGAGCCCAGCTCAATCGCCTCGTCAAACAGATCGAGCGAACGCTCCAAGGAGGTATCCTTGGAGCGAACGGTAGCGATGATCTGATCCAAACGGTCTGAGATCTCGTCAAAGTTGCGGACAGAACCCTCTGGCATGACTACTCCTCGACGGCCTCAGCAGCGTCCACATCCTCGGCCAGCACACCAGCCTCAGCCTGGGCAACCGCAACTTTAGCGGCAGCCTCGGCAGCCTGGGCCTCCTCGCGAGCGCGATCCTCGGCCAGCAGTTCCTGGTACAGGTCCTCGCCCGGCAACTCCTCGCTGCGCGCGATCTTTCCCAGCACGCCGTTGACGAACGACGCGGACTGGTCGGTGCCATAGGCCTTGGCAAGTTCGACGGCCTCGTTGATCACGATAGCGTCCGAGACCTCTTCGTCGGTAAGGAAGCGCATCTCGTAGACGGCGATACGCAACAGATTGCGGTCGGCGCCGGGCATGCGCATAAGATCCCAGTTCTTGGCGACGGCGCGCAGGGCACAGTCGATGCGATCGATATGCTCGTAGGCACCGCGGCACAGCTCCAGCGCATAGGGGTCGAGGGGGCCCTTCGAGATCAGGAAATCGCCCTCGAGGACGCGCTCGAGCGGGCTGTCCGTGGCCTCGGCCTGGAACAGCAGCTGCAGCGCCTGACTGCGGGCAAGCGTACGCCCGCGATAAACCTTAAGGCTCAAAGGTTACTCCTTGGGGAAAACGAGGCCGTCGATGCAAACGTCAACGCGCTCGACCTCAACGCCCACCTGGGCATCGATGGCAGCGACCACGGCAGCGCGAACGGCCTCGGCGAGTTTCTTGAACGGATAGCCAAAGAACACCACAACGCGCACGGTGAGTGCGAGCTTGTCGCCGACGACCTCGGTCTCGACCGCCGGCTCGGAAGCCGGGGCCTTGGACGAGAGCATCATGGAGACAAGGTTGGTGGCAAGGTCCTTGACGCCAACGGAGGCGATGCCCTCGACATCGGACACGGCGCGCGAGACGATGGCGGTCAGAACATCGGGCGAAATGCCGATGCCGTCAATCTTGATTTCCTGGGGCATGAGTCCTCCTAGAAGAGTTGGTTGCTAGACGCGGGAGACGAACTTGCCGTCGCGGGTGTCAACCTTGATGACCTCGCCCTCGTTGAGGTACATGGGGACCTGGATGACAGCGCCGGTGTCGATCGTGGCCGGCTTGGTGGAACCCTGGACGGTGTCGCCCTTAAAGCCCGGGTCGGTCTGGACGATGGTGGTCTCGATGAACATCGGCGGAGTCACGCCCATGAGCTCATCGTCGGCGAAGAGCAGCTGGCAGATGTCATTCTCGCGCAGCCACTTGGAGTTCTCGCCCACCATGTCCTCGGGAACGGGAACCTGCTCATAGGATTCGTTGTCCATGAAGATGTAGTCGGTGCCATCGTTGTAGAGGTACTGGAACTCACGGGTGGTGAGCATGACGCTCTCGAACTTGGTGCCGGCGTTGCAGGTGTTCTCGACGACGCGGCCGCTCTTGATGTCGCGGGTCTTGTAGCGCACAAACGCGCCGCCCTTGCCCGGCTTGACATGCTGGAACTCGACGATGGTGTAGACCTTGTCCTTAATGCGGAGACCGAGGCCGTTCTTGAAGTCGGCGGTAGAAATGGTAGGCATAGCGACCTTTCTTGTTATGGGCAGAACGCACAAGCGTCCAAATTACATACGAGCGAAATTATACACTTGCAGACGGCGCCTGCAGCGAGCGCATAAAAAGAGAACGCGGGGCGTCCGAATTGCTCCGGAGGCCCCGCCCCAAACTATCTACCGAAGTAGACTAGCAATCGATGACGTGAAGGTCATGCGGCGTCTTGGTGAAGGGCTCGTAGCCGTTCTCGGTGACCACGCCGTAGTCCTCCAGGCGCACGCCGCCCACGCCGGGCAGGTAGACGCCGGGCTCCATGGTGATAACCGAGCCGACCTCGATGATATTCTTGCTGCGGTTGAAGTTGGGCAGCTCGTGGATGTCAATGCCCACGCCGTGGCCCAGACCATGGTTGTAGTAATCGCCATAGCCGGCATCGCCAATGATCTTCTTGGAAAGCTTGAAAATGTCGTTGCCCTCGACGCCCGGATGGATGGCGGCGACGCACTCCTCGTGCGCACGGCGCACGAGCGCGTACAAGTCGAGCTGCTCCTGCGTGGGCTCGCCCATCACGACGGTACGAGTCATGTCGGAGCGGTAGTCGCAATAACCCGCGCCATAATCCATGAGAACGAAGTCGCCCTTCTCGATCACGCGGTCGCTCGGGACGGCATGCGGGTTGGCGGTGTTGGGGCCGCTCGCCACGATGGAGCCGAAGGCCAGGCTGTCGGCGCCGTTGGCGAACATAAAGTTCTCGAGCTCGTTGCGAACCTGCTTCTCGGTCATACCGGGCTTAATATAGCCGAGCATGTGCTGGAAGGCGGTGTCGGTGATCGACTGCGCATGGCGCATGAGCTCGATCTCCTCGGCGTCCTTGATGGCGCGCATCTTGCGAATGTCGTCATGCATCAGCGGCAACATGCAGGCGACGGAACGATCCTCCAAGCCACGCTGGATACCCTGGTAGAAGTTGATCTGCATGTCGTCCTCGACAGCGCAGACGCGGCACTTGTTGGCCGCGATCTTGCCGGCGACCCAACCGGAGATGGTGCCCTCGTCCATGTCGTAAACCCAGGGGCTGCCGGCGGGCGTGTTCTCCTCAAAGCTGTTGAGATAGCGCGAGTCGGTATGGAACAGGCACTGGTCGGCCGTAATAAACGCAGCATGCGGGAACTCGAAGGTGTAATCGAAGACGCCCTTGACGCCCGTAAGCCAACGAAGGTTGGCCTCGTCGCGCACCACGATAGCGTCGTAGCCACGCTCAACCATCAGGGCACGGACACGCTCGATACGACCGGCGGGACCGGCAGCAAACTCTGACATGCAGATTCCTTTCTTGTTGTCTCTATAAAGACGGAACGGGTCTCAACCGAACGACGGAATCGCGCGCGATTCGCAACCGATTGGAAACCCGCCCCTCAACATGATACGAAAGACGATGTATGTCAATAAATCCTAGAGAAGTTCTTTGCGAGAAGCCAAGTATGCGCGAGCATGGCGGTCGAGAACCTCGTCCTCAACGCTCGTTAGACGAATGGCGCCGAGCGCCGCGGGCAGCGGCAACATGCTGCGGTTCGAGCGGACAAACTGCTGCCTGCGGAACTCCTCGATATATGAGGCAGGCTCCAGATCGAAGGCAAGCTCCTCGATACCAAAGTCCTCCAGGCAGTCATCGACCTCAAAGACGTAATCGATATCGAAGTCACAGGCATCATGTGCTAGGCGCGCCTCAAAGCGCATGCCCTCGGACAGCAGCTGGTAGACAGGGACCTGCGACGCGGCATCGACCAAGCAGGCGCGCAGGGTACGCTCCCCCGTCTTGCCAAAATCGAGCGCATGACGGGCGCTCGGGTTCGTGGCCATCAGTACGTCCTTACGTGCAGTCTGAGACCACTGAACGGCATTGACGAGCGCGACCTCCTCGCCCGCGAGAATCTCGGGGACGGTCTCGGTAAACTGATTCCAGCGGGACTTGCTGCTCGAAAGCATGGTGCCAACAAGTACCGCATAACCGAGCTTAAGGTCCTCGGGGTCCGCCGCGCGAACAAGGTCGAGGTCACACACGACCAAGCCCGGCTCGGGACGAAACGCGATAGCGGGAAGCGCATTCTCCGACGAGGCGACGAGCGGCTTCATGGTCGTCGCGACCGTGAGCATGGCGTCGAACGTCGTCGGCAGCAAGGCGCACTCGGTGCGACCGCACCACTGATTGGCACACCAGCAAACGACTGAGCAGGTCGCCGTGTCGCCGACAGCGACAACGAGATCGTCACAGGTAATGCCATTAGCCGACAGGGCGCCAAAGACGGTATCGGCATCGACCAGCGTAGCACCGGCAGGCGAAACCTCGAGGACGAGCAGCGACACGGCAAAGCCGGCGTCGACCAGCGCATGCTCGACGACCTCGCCAAAACGCTCGGATGTGGCGTCGTTCCAAACCACCATCGCGCGCTTAGGCTTGCCCACAACCGAGGCAAACATGCGCGGCAGCTCATCGAACGCGCCCAATCCGACACGGACATCGACGCTGCGGTTTTGGAAATTGATCAGTTGACGGCGAATCATAGCAGTCCACGCTCCAAAAGCATCTCGGCACAAAGGTAGGAAACGTCCTCGAAGGACTTGTTGCGAATATCAAGGGTAATATCGGCGGCCTGGCGATACAGCGGACGGCGATGCTCAAACAGGCGCGCAGCATGCTCGGGCGAGCGGAAATCGGGCCGGGTATCAGAACGGCGAATCTGGCGCAACGAGTCCTCAAAGTCGCCTTCGAGGTACACGCATGTACCCATCTCGTGCATCAGTTCAATGTTCACCGGCGTCTCGACGATGCCACCCCCGCACGACACCAGCAGGCTGCGCTCGCTTTGAAGCGAACGGAGTGCCGAGGTCTCAAGCTCGCGAAAACGATCCTCGCCCTCGGTCTCAAATATCTCGGTCACCGACTTGCCACATCGACGCACAACCAAACGATCGGTATCGATAAAACGCCGCTTGAACATAGTGCCGACGTTGCGCGCGAGCGTCGATTTGCCCGCGCCCAAAAAGCCGATAAGAAAATATGGTCGCAGCCGTGTTTGATGTGCTGAGACATGGCGAAACCTATTCCTCGCAGGGAAGGTCGCGCAGGGCCCGGCGCTCAAAGATACGGAAGATCTGCGTGTACCACAGGTCCTGGGTTGCCTGCGGCTTGACCAGAATAGTGTCAACGCAGGCAAAATTACCGCTCCACACGTCCGTGTACAGCTGATCGCCGATCAGCACCGCCTCGTCTGCCGTGGCGCCGAGGCGCTTAAGACCCGCCTTCAAGGCAAACGGGGCGGGCTTCATGGCGTGGCTAATGGCCTCAAGTCCCAGCTCGCGTGCAGAGCTCATGACCTGGTCGCGATGCCAGTTGTTCGAAACCATGCACAGCTTAAATCCCTTGGCGCGAGCGGCGTCGAGCCAAGCGGAAACCGCAGTGGGAACCTGCTCGGTGTCGCGCGGCACCAGAGTGTTATCGCGATCGAGCAGAATGGCGCGTTTGCCGTCGGCCCACAGGGTATCAAGGTCGATGCGATCGACCGAGGCAACGTATCGTTTGGGGCTAAAAATCCTCATGTTAATTCCAAGACTGTTGATGCTCTTCGTAGGTTTGCGAGAAGTACTCCTCGTCCTGCGTAATGTAGAAATACAGGTCATCGGAGTCGGTCGGCTCAAGCGTGGCCTTGAATGCCTCGAGCGACGGAGAGCAGATGGGCGTGGGTGGCAGGCCCTCGTGCTTATAGGTGTTATACGGGCTATCGCTCTGCAGGTCGTCGGCGGTAACCTCGCCACCGGTGACATACATCATGGTCGCATCGCTGTTGAGATAGCGCAGACCGTCGAGCTTGCCGGCAAGGCGGTTGTAGAAGACCGAGGCCACGTGCGCACGTTGATCGGCGTTGAGGCCCTCGCGCTCAACGATAGAGGCCAAGTTGACGATGTCGTAGTCGGACATCTCCACACCGTAGCGCTCCTTGATCTTGGCTTCGCAGCTCGCAAAGTCAAGCGACTTGTACTCAGTCTTAAACTGATCGAGCATGGCACGAATCACGTCATCGGCCGTCGGCGAATCGCCTAACGAATAGGTCTTGGGGAATAAGAAACCCTCGAGCGAGTCGCCGGCGGCGCCCTTAAGGAAGCTATAGTCGTCCACGTAGTTGGAGGCCTTGGCCTGTTTGAGGAAGTCTTCCTTAGAGATGCTGTCGTAGGCCTGGGCCACACGGTCCGCGACTTGATCGACCGTCAGGCCCTCAGGGATAGTCAGCGCATTGGAGCCCGCGTTGGGGCCTTCCATGAGCTGCTGGACGACCTTGGTTGCATCCATGAGCGTGGAGAACGAGTAGGTGCCAGGCTTAAGCGACATATCGGCGTTGAGCTTTTTCACCGCCGCGTAGTAATCCTTAGGATTTTCGACGATATGGTTCTCGGAGAGAATCGAGGCGATCGTATCGCCCGAAGCACCGTCGGGAATGGTCACCGTAACCTGCTGACCAGCCGTGACCTTCGTATCCTCACCGGTAAAGAAGCCCTTGACGGCCGGCACGACAAAGAAAGCGATAGCAGCAAACGCGATTACGGCCACCACGACGCCGACAATCATAGGCACCGGGGAGCTTTTCTTTTGGGCACCGCGACGAGCATGCGTGTTGTAGCTCGAGCGGGTCGCCGGAGCAACGCCATGCGAGCCGCGAGCGTGATGCGAATGCGATTGTGGGGCCTGCGTTCGCTGGGTAGGTGCCTGCTGCTTAAAGCGAGTACCGCCTGCGGGCTGAGCCGAACGAGCAGTGGGCTGCTGAGCCGCGTGAGAAGCCGGATGCTGAACCGAACGAGCAGAAGGCTGCTGACCCGTCAGTTGAACAGGTTGGGTCGAACGAGAGGAGGACTGCACCGGACGCGCGGCAGACTGAGCTGCGCGCTGGGTCGGCTGTGCCGGACGCTGGCCAGGCTGGGCAGGGCGCGGCGTAGGCTGCCCATGGCGATTCGGCTGGCGCGGGTCGGAAACGCTAGGCATGCGAAACCTCCTCGTTCTTGCGATCGAGCCACGTCTGCAAGAACAGGCTGGCAGCGATCATGTCAATCTTGCCCCTCATCTGCTTTTCGTTGAGCCCCTGCTCGCGCAGGATACGCTTTGCCTCTTGCGAGGACAGACGCTCGTCCTCAAACTCCAACGGAAGATCGAGCTCGTCGGCAATCTTTTGCGCCACGGCGGCAACGCGCTCGGCCTGGGGGCCGGGCTCACCGGCCATGGTCAAGGGGCGTCCGCTTACCAGGATATCGGGCTCATAGTCCTCGACCAGATAACGGAACGTCTTGGCCATACCGGTGACCTCGGCAGCCGGAAGCACCTTGACAGGCATCGCCATCTTGCCATCACGGCTCGAGACGGCAATGCCAATCCTTGTCTCCCCTATGTCCAGCGCAAGCGCGACCACAGCGACTACTTAAGCACCGAGCGCGGTCTTGGCGGCCGCGAGGGCATCGGCGATACCGGCAGCGTTCTTGCCACCGGCCTGGGCCATGTTGGGACGACCGCCACCGCGACCATCGACCAGGCCCGCGATCTGTTTGATCACGTTACCGGCGTGGAAACCGGCCTTCACGGCGTCATCGGAGCCAGCGGCGAGCAGCGCAGGGGTGCCTTTCTCGGTCACGCTGGCGACGACGCAGGCGACGGGGCCGGCGACCTTCTGGTGCACGGTATCCCAGACGTTGCGCAGGTCGGCAGCCTCAAGGCCCTGGAGCTCAGCGATAACGAGCTTGTAGCCGTTCAGCTCGACAGCGCCGTCGATGGCGCCGGAAATGGCATCGGAGGACCCACCGGTCAGAGCCTTCTTGAGCTTATTGGACGTCTCGCGCAGCTCGGCCTGCAGGTTCTCCACGCGGGCGGGAACCTCATCCACGCGGCACTTGAGCGCAGCGGCAGCGGCGTCGACGAGCGCCAGGCGGTCGGCCATGTAATCGAGAGCGCCCTTAGAGGTCACGGCCTCGATACGGCGGACGTTGGAGCCCGTAGAGGACTCGGAAATGATCTTGAACAGGCCGATCTCGGCGGTGTTGGCGGCATGGGTGCCACCGCAGAGCTCACGGGAGAACGGCTGGTCCTCGGCGCCCACGGAGACAACGCGGACGACGTCGCCGTACTTCTCGCCGAAGAGAGCGACAGCGCCGGCAGCCTTGGCCTCGTCGATGCCCATGACGCGGGTCACGACCGGCTTGGAAGCGAAGATCTGCTGGTTGACCAGGTCCTCGACAGCCTTGAGCTGCTCGGAGGACAGGGCCTCGAAGTGCGTGAAGTCAAAGCGCAGGTGCTCGGGCGTCACCAGCGAGCCAGCCTGGGAGACATGCTCGCCCAGGACCTGCTTAAGCGCAGCGTCAAGCAGGTGGGTGGCGGTGTGGTTGCGACGCAGGAAGCCACGGCGCTCGGCGTCGAGCGCGGCGGTCACGGTAGCACCGACGGTCAGCGTGCCCTCGGCGACCTGCGCGACGTGGGCATACAGGCCGTTGTGGTTCTTGGTATCGGAAATGGTCAGTGCAACGCCCTCGGCGGAAAGCTCGCCGGCGTCACCCTGCTGGCCGCCCATCTCGGCATAGAACGGGGTGCGGTCGAGCACAACCTCGACGTCCTCCCCCGCAGCGGCGGACTCGACGGACTCGCCGTTGCGCACGATGGCGACAACCTTGGCGCCCTCGATGACGTCGTTGTCATAGCCGTCAAACTCGGTCGAGTCGACCTTGTCCGAAAGCTCGACCCACACGTCGTTGAAGCTGCCCCAGGCGTCGCCCTTGGCGTTGGCGCGAGCACGGGCCTTCTGGTCCTCCATGCAGGCGGTGAAGCCGTCCATGTCGACGTCGTGGCCAGCGGCGCCGGCAATCTCGACGGTCAGGTCGATGGGAAAACCAAAGGTGTCGTGCAGCTTAAAGGCAACATCGCCCGGAAGAACAGCACCCTCGGCAAGCGCCGCCAGAGCCTCGTCCAGGTAGACGCGACCATTATCGAGTGTCGTAGAGAAGCGCTCCTCCTCGGAAGCGACAATACCCTTGACGAGTGCGACGTTCTTGAGCAGCTCGGGATAGGCCTCACCCATCTGAGCGTTGACCTCGTCGATGAACTTGGTCAGGAATGCGCCCTCGATGCCCAGCAAGCGGCCGTGGAACACGGCGCGGCGGAGCAGGCGGCGCAGGACGTACTCGCGGCCCTCGTTACCGGGCAGAATGCCGTCAGAGATCATAAAGTCGACGGCACGGGAGTGGTCGGCGATGATGCGCAGCGAGCGGCTGGCGCCGGAGTAATCGTCGGCGTCATAGGTCTTGCCGCTGATCTTCTCACCGAGCTTGATGAGGTGCTGCATCAGATCGCCGTCGTAATTAGCGGTCTTGTGCTGCATGATGGCGGCCATGCGCTCCAGACCCATGCCCGTATCGAGGTTGCGGTGCGGCAGCTCCGGCATGGAGCCATCCTCCTGGCGGTCGTACTGGGTAAAGACGAGATTCCAGAACTCCAGGAAGCGGTCGCAGTCACAGCCGGGCTTGCAGTCGGGGCTGCCGCAGCCGACCTCCTCGCCCATGTCAAAGTAGATCTCGGAGCACGGACCGCAGGGGCCGGTGGGGCCAGCGGCCCAGAAGTTGTCGTCCTCGCCCAGGCGGGAGATGTGATCCTCGGCAACGCCCAGGGAGCGCCACACGTCATGGGTCTCGTCGTCCTCGGTAAAGACGGTGAAGTACAGGCGATCGAGCGGCAGCTTGAACTCCTTGGTAATGAGCTCAAAGGCCCAAGCGCAGGCCTGCTGCTTGGAGACGCCGCCAAAGGAGAAGTCGCCGAGCATCTCAAAGAAGGACAGGTGACGGCCGTCCTCGCCGATGCAATCGATGTCGTTGGTGCGGACGCACTTCTGGCAGGAGATTGCGCCGATCTCCTTCATGGTCTTCTTGCCCTGGTAATACTCCTTAAACTGATTCATGCCGGCGTTGGCAAGCAGCAGCGAAGGATCGTCGGGGACGAGGGACGAAGAAGGATAGAGCTTAAGACCGCGCTCCTCAAAGAAGTTGAGGAACTTAGAGCGAATCTCGGCCGTAGTCATTGACGGGTAGTCAGCACTCATAGAGGGAATCTCCTCGGTTTCACATCGAAACAGTTCAAACGTAACGATATTACCATCCCGCCGCGCCTGTGCAAAAAAGAGGGTCGCCAAACAGCGACCCTCCAGCGAAAGTGCACGTTATTTAGGACTAAGCAATCCTTTTAAAAAATGTTTTTAGTAAAATACATATAAGACTCACCCGGAAGGAGCGATCGATGAAAAGCAAACGATTTGTCCTGAATGCACTTCTGGTAGTAGCACTTTTAGCGATCTTGGCCTTCTCCTGCTGGTACGCAAACCAACCAGCATTTGGTTACGTATTGTATGCAGTAATGTCCGGCGATAAGGCATATTTCACTCTACGCGCAATTGACGTTCTCTTTTTCTATGTAACCGGCCCCTTATCAATCGCTTTGCTCGCGTTTCTTGTCATTTATAACTTCAAGAAACGTTAATAGGACCTATTTAGAATCTGAATCGTCCATGGAGCCGTCGATGCCGGTTTTGGTGTCGTCATCCGTGTTGGAATCGTTATCCTTGGCGAAGGGGTTCTTGAAAAAACCTGTCGCGTCGGGCTGAAGACCCGAGAGCTTGATCCAGGGATTATCGAGCTCCGGCTTGGGCATGGCCTTGGCCTCGGGCGCAGTCTCGTTGCCGATGAGCTCGGACTCGTAGATGAAGGTGTCGTCGCCAAGCGCGTCGTAGGCGGCGACCGGGTTGCCATCGGCATCGCGGTACGGTGTGCCCTTAAACACGGCGCCGTCGTATGCCACAAGCTGGCGACCGGTCTCGTTCTCAAAGTAGTAGACGAAAATGCCCTTGAGGGCCGCGCACAGCGGAATGGCGATAACCATGCCGATGGGACCCATGAGTGCCGAACCGATAACGAGAGCCGTCAGGCTCATAACGGGATGCACCTGCACCGAGCTCTGCATGACCTTAGGCGAAATGACATTATCGGTGACGTTTTGAGCCACCATGGTCACGACAAGCGTCCACAACGCCAGCATGGGGCTGAACATAAAGCCGAGCACCGTGGCGATCGCCGCACTCACCCAGGGACCGACAACCGGAACCAGGTGCATAATGCCGGTAAAGATAGCCATGAGTGCTGCATACGGATGGCCGATGATCGTAAAACCAATAAAGGCAAGAAAACCGCCACAGATCGATGTGATGACCATGCCACGCATGTAGCCGCCGACCGAACGCGAAAGGATGGCCACCATAAAGCGGTACGAGGTCTCCTTTTCCTGCCCGATGATGGTGCAGACCTCGTGGTGCATGCGGGGATAATCGCAGGCAAGCCAGTAGGCAAGCACCAGACCCAGGAAGATGACGAACAGCTGCGAGGCCGTGTTGGTAATGAGCGGAAACACACCGCGGCCGAGCTCAGCAGCGATTTGCGAGACGTACTTAGACGCTACGGTAACCAACGAAGAAAGATTGTCGTCCAGATACTCCTTGAGCGGCGTGTTGTTGAGCGTCTTAGCGTGCGAGAGCATCTCGTTGAGATCGCCACCCGCAACACGAAGCTGCTCGGGCAGGCGGCTCAGGACTTCCATGATTTGACCGAGCAAAATAGGCGATAGGATGCAGACGACGCCGACGAGCACGGCAACAACCACAATGAGTGCGATGAGCGAACCGAGGCCACGTCCGACACCGTGATGCTCGAGCCAGTTGGTGATCGGAGACAACACAAAAGCGATGATGGAACCGACAGCGAGAAACTCGATGACCGGTGCCAGGATGCCCGTAAGGTTAAAGATGACGGCAGCGATGACAATGCAGCCGACGACGCCCCAAATGCGCAGCGTCAGAATGCGGGTATCGCGAAGCGTGCGGTCGATTTGTTGGGGGTGCTCACTCATGAACGAACCATCACTCCGTCGGGATCAATCTTATCTTGAATCTTCTTAAGCGTGCGGCGCAGCAGGCGCGAGACCTGCACCTGCGAGATGCCAAGCTTCTTGGCAATCTCGATCTGGGTCATGCCCTTAACGAAGCGCAGCTCGATAACCTCGCGCTCGCGCGGCGAGAAATCGCGGATAGCTTCCTCGATTACCAGGCGGTCATCGGTAAAGTCGAGCTCGTTGTCGTCGTCGGCATAGCGATCGAGAATCGAAGGCGCATCATCGGAATCGGACGCACCGGGGGCCTCGATGGGCACCGAGGTGTAGGCCGAGGACGATTCCATGGCTTCGAGCACCTCGTCGACGGTTACGCCAAGGTAATCGGCGATTTCCTCAACCTTGGGCGAACGCTGAAGCTCGTTGGTGAGCTTGTCGGTGGCCTGGTTAACCTTGGCCGAGAGCTCCTGCAGTCGACGCGGCACGCGCACACTCCAGCCCTTGTCACGGAAGTGACGCTTGATCTCGCCCAAGATGGTGGGCGTGGCAAACGTGGTGAACTCGAGTCCGCGCTCAGGGTCAAAGCGGTCGATTGCCTTGAGCAGGCCAAGATAGCCGACCTGCATGAGGTCGTCGAGCGGCTCACCGCGATTCTTAAATTTGTTGGCAAGGAACCTTACCAGGTTCATATGGGACATGACGAGCTGCTCGCGGGCGTCCGGATCACCGGTCTCCTTGTAGCGACGAAACAGCTCGCGGGTTTTCTCCTTGTCCCAAGCGGTCTTGCCGCTCCGGGAACGTTCGGTCATATTAGATATCCGCCTTGAGATCGAGGGAAAGCGTCAGGGGCGCCGCAGTCTTTTCGTAGGAATCGCACACACTCGCCAAAATGAGCTCGGCATACACGGCAGCCTGGTCATCCTCATCGACAGTCGCCTGGTCGCCAAAGGTAAAGGTCATGCCCACATGCGATTCGTCGACATCGAATTTGATCGAGATATCGTCGGAATCAACAGCCGTGCAGCCAAAGATGAAGGCTTCTTCGGCAGCCATACGAATATCCTCGATGCGATCGACGGACATAGAGCACAGGGCGCCGACGTTGGCGGCCGTCATGCGCACCAAGCGCGCGAGACGCGGATCACCGGCAACGCTCAGCGTAATGGGGCAGGTTGCTTCGCTACTCATCGCAGGACTCCTCAGAGGACTCGGCGGGCGTATAGGTGTAATACTGAGCCGGCTTGGCTGCGGGCTTCTGAGCCGCATCCGCACCATCGGCGGCCTCGTCCTCGGCCTCACCGATCAGAACGCGCTCGGTAGGCTGCTCGGCCTCGGCGGCGGCAGCGGCTAGCTTACGATCGGCGTCGGCTGCAGGAGCCTTCACCTTATTGAAGAGCTTCTGCACGGCGCCAGCCGCAGAATCTGTCACGCTCGATACGGCATTGCTGGCCTCGGCCATACTGCCCGTGACCTCGGAGATGTCGCGAACTACCGCCTCAACCTCAACGAGGTTGGACGTCAGGGCGTCAATGGCAGTCTTGCTCGACTTGAGGAGCGGCTCCATCTGGGCAAGTGCCGGCGTAAGCTCGTCAACGGCGCAATCAAGCTTTGCCACCACGGGCTGCGCCTCGGCAATCGTATTATTGAGGTCGGTTACCGTCTTGTCGAGCGAGTCGACAACGGTGCGGGTTTTGCGCAGGGTGAGCGCAAGCTCAACGATAGCCCACACGCCGGCAACGGCGAGCAGCAGCAAGGCGATTTGAATGGGACTCATACAAGCCTCCCAAAGGAATCGAAATACAAACGCTTTCCATGGTACCCCAAAGGGGACCGAACATGCCAAGAGCAGCAACGTGGGACAAAATTATCAGCAGCTACTTCGGTGCATTCCCGCTGCGGTCGCGTTCGCTTTGCTCTACGCGCCATTCTTCCCAACCGCGGCCGGCAGGCTGCCAAAATGCACCGCGTTCTAAGCCTTCGGGCAAATAGCGCTGGTCGACCCAGCCTTCGGGATAATCGTGCGGATACTTATACACACCGTATTCATCGCTACCAGGGCGATGGCGATCGCGCAGATAACTCGGCACCTCGCGAAGCCCACTAGAATGAATATCGGCTAGCGCCGCATCGATCGAGGCCTCGCACGCATTGGACTTAGGCGCCAAGCACACATAGAGCGCAGCTTGTGCCAGGTTAATGCGACATTCAGGATAGCCAATAACTTCAGCAGATTTAAAGGCAGCATGCGCCACCAAAAGTGCCTGCGGATCGGCGTTGCCAACGTCCTCAGAAGCCTGAATCATAATGCGGCGGGCGATAAACTTAGGATCCTCACCCGCATCGATCATGCGCGCGAGCCAATAAATGGTGGCATCGGGGTCGCTGCCGCGCATGGACTTAATGAACGCACTGATAATGTCGTAGTGCATGTCACCATTTTTGTCATACGAAAACCCACGGCGCGGATTGGCAATCTTCACGTCATCCACGGTAATGGGATAGCGCTCCCCCGCCGCAGGCGCTGGCGTTCCCTCGGTATCGGGACGCGTGACGGCAATCTCGCTCGCCAACTCGAGTGTCGTCAGGGCCGAGCGTGCATCACCCGCAGCCAGCGTACAAATGGTCTTGACCGTATCACCATCGGCCGAGAATTTTCCATTCAAGCCCTGCGGTGCCTCAAGCGCACGCTCAATAAGCGTGGCGATATCCTCATCCTTCAGATGCTCAAGCTCCACCACGCGCCCGCGCGACAACAGTGCCGAGTTGACCTCGAAGTACGGGTTCTCCGTCGTGGCGCCAATCATAATAACGGTGCGGTTCTCAACCGCATGCAGCAAGGCATCCTGCTGCGACTTAGAGAAGCGATGAATCTCGTCGATGAAAAGAATGGTGCGACGGTCATACGTATTCAGGCGCGTCTTTGCCTCGTCAATCACGCGGCGCAAGTCCTTCACGGTGCCCGTCACGGCGCTGACCTCAACAAACTCGCTCTTGGTATGGTTAGCAATAATGTGGGCCAGCGTCGTCTTGCCCGTACCGGCTGGCCCGTACAGAATCACACTCGATAGCACGTCGTGCTCAATCGCGGCACGCAGCCATGAGCCCTTACCGACGGCCTTTTGCTGGCCCACATACTCGTCGAGCGAATTGGGGCGCATGCGCACCGCGAGCGGGGCATTTTTAAAGGAACGCTCGCGCGTTGAGGCAGAAAAAAGGTCGTCCATAGCCATCCTGTACATCAATCAAAATCGTTGTTGACCAACAGTATACCGAAAGGATACGAACTACCGTTCGTTAATATAGGTACGGTGTGGAAACTTCAAGCCCGGGAACAGCTTGCTCGTCAGCTCGCAGAAATAGCCGTCTGTCATGCTCGCGATGTAATCCACCACCGCTTGATCCTTGTCGTCCTGCCAGGTATAGGTGCGATCGTAGTAGGAAAGCTGCTGTTCAATGCGCGAAATATGATGCTTAAAGATATACGAAGACTCGTCGCCTTCGTATATATCCTGCAGGCAACGGTCGTAGAGTTTTTCGAATGCCTCGCGCAACTCCGCCTCGGAATCGCCCTCGATGCCGCCCTTGCTGTAGATCTTCTCGTAGTTCTCGCGCTTGGCCCGGCGGATTTCCTCAAACAGGTCCTCGCTCATCTCGATACGCGGTTTACCGTAACTATGTTCCACGATATCGATGGAGGCGTGTGTGAGGATCCAACTGTTGTAGGCACCGCCCCGGTCATCATCAAAAGCGTCGGGCGAAAGCAGGCCCGCCGCGATCGCATCCTGACGGTCACGACCGACGTAGGCGAGGATGTCCGAAATGCGAACGACGCAGCCCTCGAGCGTCATGGGACGCAGGTGCTCAATAGCGCCATAGCCTGTGGCGATACAGTCCTCAACCGTCTGATCGAACTGGTCAAAGGAGCTCATGTCCGAGAGCTCAAACACACGCTGCTCGTACTCGCCGTTATGGCATAGAACGCCGTCGAGCGTCTGGAGTGACACGTTGCGGCCGTACAGCGCGTCGAGCACGCGGACCGACTGCACGTTATGGAAAAAATAACGCCTCGTACGCTCATGATAGATATCGTTGAGGAAGCGCTCGCCGGCATGGCCGAAAGGCGTGTGTCCCAAGTCATGACCCAGGCCAATCGCCTCGATCAGATCGCAATTGAGCCCCAGGGCGCGACCGATATCGCGCGCAATGCGGGAGACAAGCTGCACGTGCAAACCGCGGCGTGACAGATCGTCATTGCTACGGAAACTAAAGACTTGCGTTTTGCCCGCATAACGGGTGTATGCGGGCAGATGCAAAATCTTTTCGGTATCGCGTATAAATGCCGGACGCATGAGCGTGCCCTTGTCTGCGGCCCGATCGACACGTCGGATGACCTGGTCGTCACCGCATCGATAAGGATTAACGACACCAGAGGCGCGGTCGGCAGCGATACGCTTGACCAGTTCGGGCGACAACGCCGCAGGAATGCGATCCATACGCGCCTTAATAACGGCCGTTTCTTGATTAGTTGCCATGGCATGCTCCTTAAGAAGGATGCGCAATCAGTTACAATGTGCAGCCCACGACCTCGATTATGGCAAAAATCGGCACCAAAAACGGTAGCAAAGGCAGGGATCGCGATTTTGTGAAGAGGCAGGAGAGGGCCAGGACCAGGAGCGCAACGGCAAATGCCACGATGCCGCCCAGAGGGTCGAGCGTGCAAAGCGCGAAAAGCGCCTTGACATCCCCCATGCCAATGCCGGGAGCGTGGCGAACACGACGCCAGAGCAACTCAGTAAGCACAAGGGCAAGGCAGACGATGACCGCAAGACCGACATGGTCAAGCGCCGTGCTAACGCCCTTGTCGAGCCAAACGCCTGCAAACGCCGCCACGGCACACGTGCCGGCAAGCGCATTCGGAAACCGCCGCTCACGGACATCAACCACCGCACCGGCAAAGACGCAGATCCAAAATGGGATATAGACCATCGAACCTCCCGACTGAGCGCTCAAACGTAAAAACCACCACAAAGGTGCACTGTCCCCTTTATGGTGGTTTTGATGGTGGTTATTTGGCTCCTTGCATGACTTCGTCGAGGGTAACGTTGACGGCGTGCTGTGTCGGGACCCAGTCGACCTTCAGGAACAGCGCGGCCACCGTGATGGGGATATAGCTGAACATAAAGATCGGGAAGGTAAACAGGTTAGTCACCAGACGCCACTTTTGCGCGCAGTGAATGTGCTTGTACTCAAAGATAGTCGTAAGCAGCGCCAGGATAAAGAAGGTCTGATACATCATGGCAAAGGTCATAATGAGCGAAGCAGCGCACGCCTGCATCTCGACCTCGGTGGCCAGGAAGCCGTGCGAAAGACCGCCCACAATCAGGAACGTGGCATTAGCGAGCATCGAGATCAACGATAGCAGCATACCCGGAGCGATGGTCATAAACATGTCATATGCGGCAAAGCGATGATAGCGGAACGTCGATTTGACAAGATGCTTGCCGTAGGTAAAAAAGACCTGGTAGAAGCCCTTGGTCCAACGCATGCGCTGTTTCCAGGACGCCTTAAACGTCACCGGCTGCTCGTCAAAGAACTCCGCCGGCGCATAGCCAATGCGAATGCCGTGAATGGCGCAGAACGTAGTGAACTGGATGTCCTCGGTCAGCGTGTGGAACTGCCAGCCGTGCATGCCCTCGATCACGCTGGCAGAAATGAGATAGCCAGAACCCGAAACAGCGCAAGAAGTCTTGCAGATGTTGCGAGCGTTGTTAAGAAAGCGCGCCTCTCGCAGATACCACGTAGCATTAGCCGCCGAGATCCACGAGCTGCCAAAGTTCTTGGAGTTACGATAGCTCGTGACCACATGGAAGCCCTGGTCAAAAGCATCGTTCATCTTGGACACGTAATCGCGGGCGATGACGTTATCGGCATCGAAGATAAAGTAGCCTTCGAAGGTGTCGGGATACTCGTTAAGGATGCGGTCGAAGCCAAAATCCATGACCCAGCTCTTACCCTTGCGGGCCAGGTCGTTGCGTTCATAGACAATGGCGCCCGCCTCGCGCGCAAGCTGCGCCGTGTTGTCGGTGCAGGCATCGGCGACCACGAAGACCTCGATGAGCTCGGAAGGATAATCCTGATCCTTGATGGAGCGAACGAGGTTGGCGATCACGGCTTCCTCGTTATGCGCCGCGATAAAGAAAGCATACCGGTGGAGCTTTTTGGCCTTGGGAGGTGCGACCTCACCGCGCAGGGCGCCAATGACAAAGAAGACCACCTGGTACAAAAAGCAGACCGTGAGCAGCGTAACCACAATCTGGTTAAAGATCACGATGGGCGTGTTGGTTTGTAAAAAGGCGAGCATGCAGGCTCCCAGGAACGCGTTACGTAAACAACCGTATATCTTACCGCAGGCTAGGGGCGTTCAAGAAACCACCTAATACTAACTAGGCTTCGAGAAGACCGAGCTGAGGAACGATCTCGTCGCCGGCAGCGGTGCGGCCAAGCGAACGCGGAGCCAGATCGTCGAGAACCGCAGCGAGATCCCACGGCAGCTCGTCGCGGCACTCAATGCGCTCCCCCGTCACGGGATGGTCGAACGCCACGCGCCAGGAATGCAGGAACTGCCTGGTCAGGCCCTGATCGGCGCGCGCATCGCACTTGCCGTAGAGTGGATCGCCCACGCAGGCATGGTTGATATGGCGCATATGCACGCGAATCTGATGTGTGCGGCCCGTAAACAGGTGGCACTCGACGAGCGTGTAGCCGTCGTCGAAGCGTGTGGAATCGAAGCGCTCGAGGACCTTAAAGGTCGTAATGGCCTGGCGCGCGAAAGGATCGTCCGAAACCGCCATCTTGACACGGTCACGGGTGGAACGGGCAATGCCGGTGTTAATGGTTCCCTCATCCATAGCGATATGACCGTGAACGAGCGTGATATAGCGGCGGTCGAGCGTGCGCGTGCGAATGAGATTTTGGAGCGCGCGCTGGGTGTCGTCGTCCTTCGCCGCAAGCATAAGGCCCGAAGTGTCGCGATCCAGACGATGCACGATGCCGGGGCGGTCCTCGCCCTGCACCGTGCCCAGATGGTCGATACCGCAGTGATAGACCAAGGCATTCGCGAGCGTACCGCTCTCATGACCATGCGCAGGATGGCACACCAGGCCGCGCTGCTTGGAGAGCACGATGAGATAGTCGTCCTCGTAGCGGATATCGAGGGGAATGGCCTCAGGAATCACGTCAGTCGGATCGTGAGGCTCGGGCAGGTCGACAGAGATGCGGTCACCGGCGCGTACGGCATACTTTTTTGACAGACAGGTCTCGCCGTTCACGATTACGGCACCGCCCTCAATCAGATGCGCGCAGGCAGAGCGCGTAGGGCAGCCGTCATTGGCGCCCAGATAGGCGTCAAGACGCTGACCAGCGGAATCGTCGGCAACAAGAATATGGATGTCGGCCATTAACGCTCATTCCTTTCGCGAATCTTGCGGGCACGCTCCCCACGCTGCTTGGCATTGCGCTTGGCGCGGGCCTCGTCACGGGCGTTAAGCTCGGCGGTCGCATCGACCTCACGGGCGGCGGGGCTCAAAAACATGTAGCCGAAGAGGGCAAGCACCACACCGACCGTAATGCCGACATCGGCCACATTGAAGACGGGGAAGCCGATGAAGGTGGTGGCAATAAAATCGGTCACAAAGCCAAAAGCCAGACGGTCGATCGCATTGCCAATGGCGCCGCCCACGACCATAGCCATGCCCACAACCTCAAAGCGAGCAAGCTGGGGCGCGCGAAGCAAGTACACCGCGATCGCAACGATAACGACAAACGCCAGCACGGCAAACGCGAGGCCATGTCCCTCGCCCATGCTAAAGGCAGCACCGATGTTACGCACGAAAAGGAAGTCGATCACACCGGGGATAACAGTCACATGCAGAGCATCGCCAACGGCACGAACCGCAAGCTTGGTCAGCTGGTCAACAAGCAGCACGGCCAACGCCACGCTACCAGCAACACCCAACCGCCAACGCAAAGGCGGCGTCATATCCGCAGAACGACCCAAAGAAATCCCCTACCCTCAAAGCTCAAATAACGTTAAGTGCAATTAACCATCTTATATTGCCACACGCAGAACGCACGACATATCCACCAACGCAAGCGAAATAACCAGCTAAAAACGAAAGCGGCATTCCGAAAAACGGAATGCCGCTTTTATTCAGCGGAGCAAATGGGCCGAAGGCGCCCAGGTTCTCCCTATAACTAAAATGCCGAGTTACCGTGCCTTAAAGGGCATTCGCGCAGCGCTTGCAGATGTGGGAGTGACCGTTGTACTCGCCGACGGTGCTGCGATAGTTCCAGCAACGATCGCAGCACTCGCCCTCGGCTGCCTCGATGGCAACGGAGAGTTCCTCGCCCTGGGTCAGCTCAACATCGGAGACGATGTAGAACTCGGCCAGGTCGACGGCCTTATCACCGGTCAGCAGCGCATACATCTCGGCGGGAACGACCGCCTTGACGCGGACCTGTTGGCTCTTAGTGAAGGTTCCGGCGGAGCGGGCATCCTCAAGGGCCTTGGTCACGGCGCTACGGAGCTCGAGTGAAGCCTCGAGCACGCCCTCAAACTCATTGGCCTCGTCGACCGTAATGGGCGACTTATACCAATCGAGCAGCGCGGCGTACTTCTGGTGATCGACGCAGCCGGCGGGCGCATAGGCCATGGCCTCGTCGACCGTGTAGGACAGGATCGGCTGCAGGTCGCGCATGAGCATCGAGAAGAGCTCGGCAAGCACGGTCTGGGCGCTGCGGCGCTCGAGCGAGCCGGGCTTCTCGCAGTACAGGCGGTCCTTCAGGGCGTCGAGATACACGTTGGAAAGCTCGGTCACCACGAAGTCGTAGAGTGCACGGTAGGCACGCGGGAACTCGTAGCTGGCGTAGGCGTCGTCAACCTCGGCCTGGACCTGGGTCAGGCGGGCAACCATGAGCTTGTCGAGTGGCAGCAGGTCGGCAAAGGCAACGCCGTCGGTCTCGGGCTCAAACTGACCCTCGAGCTCGGAGAGCAGGAAGCGCAGCGTGTTGCGGAAACGACGGTAGGCATCGGACGTACGGGCGAGAATCTCGTGGTCGATGGACACGTCGGAGCTGGTATCGACGGATGCAACCCACAGGCGGATGATGTCGGCGCCCATCTCGTCGCAGACCTTGTTGGGGTCGATGACGTTGCCGAGCGACTTGGACATCTTGCGGCCCTGTCCGTCGAGCGTGAAGCCCTGCGAGACGACTGCCTTGTACGGAGCATGGCCGTTGGCGCCCACCGAGGTGAGCAGCGAGCTCTGGAACCAACCGCGGTGCTGGTCGGAGCCCTCGAGGTACACATCCGCCGGATACTCCAGCTCGGGACGGTACTCGCAGACGGCCTTCCAGGAGACGCCGGAATCCCACCACACGTCGAGGATGTCCTTATCGGCCTTGAGGTGATGGCCGCCGCACTTGGGGCAGACGCAGGCCTCGCCCAGGTAGCTCTCGGGAGCGTCGGTGAACCAGGCATCGGAGCCCTTCTCGTGGAAGAGCTTGATAACGGCGTCGAGCGTAGCGTCGTTCATGACCTTCTCGCCGCAGTCGGCGCAGGTGTAGCTGGGGATAGGCACGCCCCAGTTGCGCTGACGGCTGATGCACCAGTCGGGACGCTGCTCGACCATGGCACCGATGCGGTTGGCCGCGTGGGCCGGATACCACTTGACGTTCTCACGGACCTCCTTGCCAGCCTGCTCGCGCAAACCGGTCTTGTCCATCGAGACAAACCACTGGTCGGTAGCACGGAAGAGCACAGGGTGCTTGCAGCGCCAGCAGTGCGGATAGCTGTGCGTGATCTTCTTCTCGAGGACCAGGGTGCCGCGCTCGCGCAGGAACTCGATGATGTGCGGGTTGGCCTCATCGGTGTCCATACCGCTGAAGGGGCCACCGGTACCAAACTCCTCGCCGGTGTAGAACTTACCGTCGTCATCGACCGGCATGCAGATGTCGGTGATGCCCTCCTTGAGGCAGGCGAAGTAGTCGTCGACGCCGTGGCCGGGCGAGTTGTGGACGATACCGGTACCGTCATCGACACCGACGTAATCGGCCAGCAGCGCCACGCCCTCAACGCCGTCAAAGATCGGCTGCTTGTAGTGGATGTGGTGGAAGGTCTCGGCGGAAACCACGTAGGGCTTGCCGTCGACCATGACCGGGGTGTACTCCCAGCCAAACTCCTCGCAGCACTTGGGAGCCAGGTCTTCGAGCATGACCTCGGCGCGGCCGTCGTGCTCAACGGCGACATAGGCGGCGCCGGGCTTGAGGGAAACGGCCTGATCGGAGGGGATGGTCCACGGGGTAGTCGTCCAGATGATGAAGTCGACCGGGCCGTCGAAGTTCTCGAGGCCGGCGGGCTTGGAGGTCATCTCAAAGCGAACAAAGATGGAGGGACTCGTCTCATCGGAGTACTCGATCTCGGCCTCGGCGAGTGCGGTGTGGCAATGCTTGCACCAGTGAACCGGCTTGTGTCCGCGATAGATCATGCCCTTATCGAACATGGCCTTGAAGACCTCGATGTCGGCGGCATCATGCTGGTGATAGAGCGTCAGATAGGGGTTGTCCCAGTCGCCGAGCACGCCCAGGCGACGGAAGCCGGCCTTCTGCAGCTCGATGTTCTCGACAGCGAACTTGTTGCAGAGCTCGCGGATCTTAGCCGTGGAGGTCTGGTTGAACTTCTCGGTGCCGAGCTTCTCCTCGACCTTGTGCTCGATCGGCTGGCCATGGCAGTCCCAACCGGGGACGTAGGGAACCTCATAGCCCTGCATCATCCAGTAGCGGTTGATCATGTCCTTGGAGATCTTATTCATGGCGTGGCCGATGTGGATCGGACCGTTGGCGTACGGAGGGCCGTCGTGCAGCACGAACTTCTTGTGACCCTCGTTCTTCTTCAGAACCTGCTCGTAGACCTTGTTGTCCTGCCAGTCCTTGAGTCGCTTGGGCTCGGACTTGGAAAGACCGGCACGCATGGGAAATCCGGTTTTAGGCAGATTCATCGTCTGCTTGTACTCGTTTGCCACGGTACCCCTTTCATGTCATGGGCGCGCACGCCCTCTGGGCACCAAAAAAGCGCCCGTCCCTACAAGCTGGGACGAAGCGCCGCAAAACGGACTGTACGCCCGCAAAAGCTCTTCGCTTAACCACCCAGCTTAGATGCCCTCGCCCGCGTATTCGCGCGCTCGCATCCGTTACTCGGCTGGCCTGTATCGACGACCATCTCGGCGATATCTACTAAGACGAACCTGCGCGGCACGTCCGTTGGGACCGCAGCTCCGGGGTGATTTTCATCGGTCGCATGCACGGGTTCTCAGCGCTCCCCGCTCTCTGTAGCATGCGGACGGCCGACTACTCGTCCCCATCAACGCTTATGCGGAGTATGCTAGCACGTTCCGCGCCAGCGAAAAACCCTCAACACTGGTTTTATACGTTCGAAATTTCTTGCGGCCGTGGACTTTCTCCTGGAGCAAAATACCTGTAAGCACTTTATCGAACGAAAGAAGGTTGCTATGCGCACGATCGGAATGAGCGACTACACCGTTGGCGAGGATTGCTTTATCGAGCTGCCCGCCGCACTAGCAGAGTACGGAGCGACCAAGGTCGCCATCATTGGCGGCAAGCGAGCCCTGGCTGCGGCGCTGCCGGGTATCGCGGCGGCGCTTGAAGGTACCGATGTCGAGGTTCTGGAGACGCGCGTCTATGGCACCAACAGTACGCGTGCCAATATCGCCAAGGTCGTGAACTCCCCTGCCTGCCAGGAAGCCGACGTGCTCATCGCATGCGGCGGCGGCAAAGCGCTCGACACCGTCAAGACGGCGGCCATCGAGCTCAAGAAGATCGTCTTTACGGTACCGACGATCTGCTCCAACTGCTCGGCCGCGACCGCCATTGCCGTTGTCTACAACGACGACGGCTCGCTCGAGGGCTATTCGTACCCCAACCGCCCCGCGCACATTTTCATCAACCCCAAGATCATCGCCGAGGCACCGGCGGAATACTTCTGGGCCGGCGTAGGCGATGCCTTGTCCAAGCAGCCCGAGGTCGAGTACGCCACGAGTGCCGGCAACTTGGAGCACACCGCCGGTCTTGGCCTGGCGCTCGCACACACCTGCTCCGCGCCGCTGTTTACCTATGGCGTGCAGGGTCTTGAGGATGTTCGCCAGGACCTGTCGTCCGAGGCCGTCAAACAGATCGCGCTCGACATCGTGGTCAACACAGGCTATGTCTCCAACCTGACCAACCAAAACGATTACTACTACAACTCGAGCGTGGCGCACGCGTTCTACAACGCCACCTGCAGTATTCCGCGCGAGGGCTCTTACCTGCACGGCGAAGTCGTGAGCCTGGGTGTGTTGGTGCTATTTGCCTATACGGGCGATACCGAGAACCTTGAGCGCTACGCCGCCTTTAACAAGCAGATGGGTCTGCCTGTGACGCTTGAGCAGGTCGGGCTTTCCGAGTCCGATATCCCGGCCCTGTGCGAGTTCGCACACGCCACCAACGAGTGGAAGCAAGGCAATCCCGAGCCTTTCACCGACGAAAAGTTCGCCGCCGCCATCAAGGCCGCCAACGCCTACGGCCACAAGCTCTAGGACTGGCCCAAAACCACCACAAAGGGACAGGCACCTTTCTGGTGGTTTTTTATTGCTCCAGCATTCAGTTCGTACTCGAACCCGATTCTTTACGAGAAAGGGTTCGGGTACGTTTTTTGTTTATCGGAAATTCTGCGGAAGGACTACTCGGAACGGTAAACAGGAACGAACAGAGGCAGGGTATCATCGTGGTGATGGTATCCTGCCTTTTGTTTTGCGGAACCAAGGTCGCTTTATACGAACTTGATCGCCACTTATATGGGGCATTGATGGCAATTGCTTCGTACGTGCATACCGGGAGCCTGTACACCTCTGGCAAGGCGTAAAACACTAGACTTTGTTCCAAAGTCCGTGTGCTAAGGGGGCAGGCCCCTTAGAATTCCTGTGGAGTGTGTACGCACGTACGCAGGAAAACGGCAAAATTTCGCTATATCAGGGCGTTCTTTCATTGGAGAGTATGGTATACACGGCTTAGTTCAACAAATAAGAATTTATATATAAAGGAGAATATTGATGAAACTGTTTTTATGTTCTCACTTTTCAAGTGTGGGAAGTCTGATAAAGGAAGAAATTGAAAATAAGAAAGTCGCATTTATTCCAACAGCTTCACTGCGTGAAGGCTACACCGGTTATGTCGGCTCGGCTCGGAATTTATTCAAAAAGTTGGGAGCAATCGTAACTGAAATTGATATTTCAACGGAGGCTTATTCAACGATGCAGTCTCTTTTTGAAGATGCGGATGTGATCTATTTTACCGGCGGAAATTCTTTTTTCCTTATAGACCAGCTCCGTAAAACGGGAACGGATGAGGTGTTGAAGAAAGAATTGGCAAAGGGAAAACTGATGATTGGTGAATCGGCAGGTGCGATTGTATGCGCTCCAAGCATCCAATATATCGAGCAAATGGATGAAAAGCCGGAGGGCTACTCACAAGAAGATGATGCAGGGCTTAATTTGATTGATTTCTATGTTCTTCCGCATTATCTTACAGCACCATTTAAGAAAGTTACCGAGAAAATAATGGCTGAGTTTTCGGATTTGAATCTATGCCCAATTAACAATCGTCAGGGAATTGTAATTGATGGTGAAGGTTCAAAGGTTATTTGCAAAGACTAATTTAAAATTCCAGTTTGCTGTACTCGTTCCTAGCAGGGTTTGGGGCAGACACGCCCCAACAAGAAGCCGTCCCAAAGGGGCAAGAATGGGGACTGCGGACGATTTCTTGGACCGTTACGCGGCCCTTCCCAGCGCGGAGCGGAGCTCGGCCGGCGTGCGGCCACCGAGCGCATCGCAGCACCTCTCCGTATTGTATCGGCCGATCCAGCCCCCGAGCTCCTCGATGAAGCGGGCGGGGGTCCAGTCCGACCAGTCCCTGCCGTGCCAGAACTCCTTCTTGAGCAGGCCGAAGAAGCCCTCCATCGCCGCGTTGTCCGAGCTGCAGCCCTTGGCGGACTGGATTGGCTACACTGATGTGGACAGTTCCGGGAGGGGCGCAAGAGACGGGAGGGCCGTGTACGCGTTCCTGCGCGAGAGCCGCGGGGAGGGGCTGCCTGGGTACGTGCCTGTCAACTCGGTCTACGTCTTTGATGACCGGGTCGTACTCAATATAAACTTCACGGATGATGCCAAAACGGTCACCCGTGAGGAAGTGTTGGGTTCGAGTGCTATGGACAATGTTCCAGTATGCTGGGGTCGAACTCACTTGCGGGAATCACACAATACCCGTGGTGCAGCAGTAGGTCGACAAAAACACCGTTGCCCGCAGTGAGCGTACCGCTGAACGTTCCGTCGTAGATGCGACCCGCGCCGCACGAGGGACTACGATCTTGAAGGATGCACGCAGCGATTTCGGACGGGCCGCCCGCCTGCTCGCACATATCGAGTGCGCGCTCTGCGCCCAGGCGAAACTCGCGATCGATCGAGACGCCCTCGCAGGTACGGACCTCGCCGTTCACAATCTCGGATGGCTTGCGCGGCGTGGGAAGGCCGCCAAAGACCTCGGGGCACACCAGCAGGACCTCGGCCCCCGTGCGCTTGCAAGCCTCGATCAGCTCGCGATGGTAGTTGTCGAGCCCGTTATACTTACAGCTCTCGCCCATCAAGCAGGCACTTACCACGATCTTCATATAACTACTCTCCTCACGCAAAATCGCCCCATTTGAGATGAACACTCAAATGGGGCGATCGACACTGCGCAACTAGTATTACTGCTGCTTTGGCATCAGCGGATTCTCACGCGTGAGGAGATTCATAAACTCCTCGCCCGTGATGGTCTCCTTCTTGTACAGATAACGAGCCAGCTCATGGAGCTTAAACTTGTTCTCCTTGAGGATCTGCAGGGCGCGATCGTGCGCATCCTCGATCAGCTTGGCGACGATCGCGTCGACGCGCTCGGCCGTACCGGGGGCGCAGGTGAGCGACGTGTCCTGGTTAAGGTAGGCATTCTGTACGGTACCGAGCGCCATCATGCCAAACTCATCCGACATACCAAAGCGCGTCACCATGTTGCGGGCGAGCTTGGTGGCCTGCTCGATATCATTGGCCGCGCCAGTCGTCATCTCGCCAAAGATCAGCTCCTCGGCAGCACGTCCGCCGCAGTAGACGGCGAGCTTGTCCAGGACTTCCTGGCGCGTGGTCAGGAAGCGCTCATCCTCCTCGACCTGCATGGTGTAGCCCAGAGCACCGCTCGTACGCGGCACGATGGTGATCTTGGTAACCGGCGCAGAACCCTTCTGGCGGGCGGCAACGATGGCATGGCCGATCTCGTGGTACGAAACAACCTGTTTCTCGTGGTCGGACAGAACCGTGGACTTACGCTGCTGGCCGGCGATGACGACCTCCACCGACTCCTCAAAATCGTCCTGCGTGGCGCGCTTGCGACCCTCGCGGACAGCACGCAGCGCGCCCTCGTTGATGATATTGGCCAGGTCGGCGCCCGAGGCACCGGGCGTGGCGCGGGCAATCGCGGTCAGGTCGATCGGCGGCTGCGTCTTCACGCTCTTGGCATGCAGCTCAAGAATGTTCTTACGTCCGGTCAGGTCGGGCAGCTCAACGGGGATGCGGCGGTCAAAACGACCGGGGCGCAACAGGGCGGGATCGAGGCTGTCGGGACGGTTGGTTGCGGCAAGCACAACGATACCCTTGTGGTTATCGAAGCCGTCCATCTCGGTCAGCAGCTGGTTGAGCGTCTGCTCGCGCTCGTCGTTGCCGCTAAAGCCACCGCCGTCACGCTTCTTACCGATGGTATCGATCTCATCGATAAAGACGATACACGGGGCCTTTTCCTTGGCCTGCTTAAACAGATCGCGCACCTTGGCAGCGCCACGGCCGACGAACATCTCGACGAACTCAGAACCAGAAATACTAAAGAACGGAACACCAGCTTCGCCGGCCACAGCCTTGGCAAGCAGGGTCTTACCAGTGCCCGGAGGGCCCACAAGAAGAGCGCCGCGCGGCAGCTTGGCGCCGATCTCCTCGTAGCGCTGCGGCTTCTCCAGAAAGTCGACGACCTCCTTGAGGGACTCCTTGGCCTCTTCCTGGCCGGCGACGTCCTTAAAGGTCACGCCCACGTCCTTGGAGGCGATCACGCGCGCGCCGGACTTACCCAATCCGCCGCCGCCAAAACCACCGCCGCCAAAGTTCATCGACGGGCCGTCATCGCCCATAGCCTTCTTCATGCGGCGGTTGAGCCACCAGCCAATCAGGAAGAAAATCGCCATGGGAAGAATGAGAGTAATCAGGTAGTAGGTCATCAGGCCCGAGCTCTTGTCGGGAACGACCGACTCCAGCGAAGCGCCAGACTCAAGCACGCGATCGGTAAAGCCCGCGTCATTCGGCACACCGGTCGTCTTGTAGGCGATGTTCTCGTCCTCGCCCTTTTTAGTGTAATAAATCGTGTAATCGTCAGTGTTGTACTCGACCTTGTCGACGCTCTTCTTATCAAGCGCTTTGACAAACGTCGAGTAATCGGTCTTCGTAATCTGCTGCGTGTGACCGATGTTGGGGAACAGAACGGTCGAGAGCACGAGGTAGACGACGAAGGCGATGAGCACGTAGAGGATCATATTCCGTCTACGTTTGTTGTCATCCATCTCCATCTGCTTGAACTCCATCTACTGGGGTTGATAATGCTTTCTAGAATACCCAACCAGGACGGCGATAAACCGACGCCGAGCACGAAAGGACAGAGATGGCATCACTGGAAGTCGGCAAGGTTCAAATCTACACGGGCGACGGCAAGGGCAAAACCACGGCCGCCTTGGGGCTGGCTTTGCGCGCCACAGGTTATGGGCTCAACGTACTTATGCTGCAATTTGCAAAGAAGCTGCACTGCGCCGAACACGATGCCGCGCCGCGTCTGGGGCTACGCATCGTACAGGCCGACCGCGACACGCCCGAGACTTGCGCCGCGCAGATCATGGAGCTCGCACGCGAGCAGATTAGCCAGGTAGACATGCTGATCTTGGATGAACTGGGAGAAGCCATGCGACGGGGCTTTGTGACGCGCGAAGATGTCGAAGCGTTGATTGCGATGAAACCGACCACCACAGAGCTCGTGCTCACCGGCCGCGGCTTGCTGCCCCTCGCCGACCTTGCCGACCTAGTAACCGAAATGCGTCCCATCAAACACTACTTCGACGAAGGCCTCCTAGCCCGCCAAGGCATCGAATACTAATTGATCCGAAGGGGACGGAGGCAAACGGATCATCGACATCACGACGGAGAGCAATGATCCGTTTTCCTCCGTCCCCCAGGGATCATCAGGCAGTGGCGCGGCCTAGCCAGTTGCCGCTGTGATGGTAGACGGTGAACATCGCGGCGGTGATTACCCAGGTTACGGGGTAGACCAGCAGCAGATGCTCGAGCGAGAGGTCGAGCGGCATAATCGCGAACACCCACGCCACGCGGAGCACGACCGTGCCGAAGATCGTGAGCATCATAGGCTGGAAGCTCACGCCAGCGCCTCGGATGGAGCCAGACGCGTTTTCGATAATCGAGAAGATCGCGTAGAACGGCGCGATGAAATGAAGAATCGTCGTGGTGTAGGCCGAAATCGCGGCATCGTCGATGAACAAACGCGACAACGGACCCGAGAACACAAGCAGCACGGCAGACAGGCCACCAATGAGCATAAACGACAGCACGAGCGACGTGTGGTATCCCTTTCGCATGCGATCGTAATTGCGCGCACCAAAGTTCTGCGCCGAGAACGTAGTAATCGACACACCAAGCGCCTCGGTCACCATCCAGATAATGCCGTCCAGGCGACCGGAAAGACCCCAAGCGGTCGTAACATCGGCTCCAAACGAGTTGACCGACACCTGAATCAAAACGTTGGAGATCGAATACGCCGCAGACTGAACGCCCAGCGGCAAACCGCACGAAAGCATGCTCTTGCAAATGCCGCGATCGATACCGAGTTTGGATAGCGACAACCGCCACGCCCCCGGAGCGCGCATCATGCGGATCACAATCATCGTGGCATTGGTGCAGATAGTCAGCGCCACCGCGATGCCGCAGCCCAGCGCTTCCATGTGCAGCACGGCGACAAAGAGAATGTCGAGCGCCACGTTGACGAAGCAGCCGGAGGCAATAATGACCGCCGGACCGCGCGTGTCGCCCACGGCGCGCAACAACGCCGTCCCCATATTGAGCAGCAGCGCCGCAAACATGGCGGCAAAGTAGCAACGGGCATACGCCACACCCTCGGCCAGCAGCTCATGCGGTGTATTCATCAGCACAAGCATCGGCTCGACAAACACCATGCCCAGAATGGAAATGACAATGCCGCCCACCAGCGCGAGCGTCATGGCCGTATGGACCGATCGGCTCAAGCGCTCGTCATCGTGCTGACCAAAAAACTGGCCGGTAATAACGGCACATCCAGCACCAACACCGACGCAAAAACCAATGCAGAGCTCCGTAAGCACCATCGTGGCCTGAATGCCACCCAGCGCGAGCTTGCCGCCAAACTGACCGACGATATAGGTACCGATAAGCGTGTATGCCTGCTGAAAGAACGAACTAAAGAAGATGGGGACGCACAGCGACAGCAGCTGCTGCCAAATAACGCCCTGCGTTACATCGATAGCCGTAGATTTCTTAGCCACACGCCCTCCCCACCAGCGTACGTCAAACAACAAAACGGCACTTTAAAACGAAAGCCAAAACCAGCTTAGCACCGACCGACGTCGGCCGAAACGTCCCGAACCAGAGCCCGGTGCGAAATATCTGCCTAGTGATACAGCCCCGGCTGGTAGTGGTACTCGTTGCTCACATGCGGGCACAGTTGCCAAAAGGCGACGGCACTCGCAGCGGCAACGTTGAGTGAATCGACCCCGTGCGCCATCGGAATGCGCGCGGCTCGGTCGCAGCCGGCAATGGTCTTGGTGCCCAAGCCGGCACCCTCGGTACCCATAAAGATCGCTAGGCGGTCAATCTCCTGCAGCACGGGATCGTCCAGCGACACCGAATCATCCGTCAACGCCATGGCGGCACACGAAAAGCCGGCATCGTGCAGCGCCGCCAGCCCATCATGCGGCCATACGCGCGCCTCGCTGCCAATGCGCGTCCAGGGCACCTGGAACACCGTGCCCATGCTCACGCGGGCCGAGCGACGGTACAGCGGGTCACAGCAAGTGGGGCTCACCAAAATGCCATCGACGTTCAGCGCAGCCGCCGAGCGGAAAATCGCGCCGACATTGGTGTGGTCGACAATGCCCTCGAGCACGCACACGCGCACCGGGCGCTCACCCGCCGCCTCGACGACGCCACTCAAGAACTCGGCTACCGGAATCTGGCGTGGACGACGGAATGCCGCGAGCGCACCGCGCGTCACGTTAAAACCCGTCAGCTGCTCCATGAGCTCCATGGAGGCAACGAACACAGGAACCGGACCCGCGCCCTCGCGCGCAACCAGGCGCTCAAACAGCGGCATCATCTGATCGAGCCAGCGTTCGCCCAAAAGAAAGCTCACCGGCTCGTATCCGGCGCGAACCGCACGCTCGATGACCTTGGCGCTCTCGGCGATAAAAATGCCCTTCTGCGGCTCCAGCACGCAGCGAAGCTCACGCTCGGTCAGTCGCACGTAGGCATCGAGCCGCTCGTCCTCGAGCGAATCGATTCGCAGCACCTCAACGGCATCAGTCATAGCAGCCAGCCCGCACCCTTCTTTACAGCACATCTATACCAAACGAGGCGACGCTAAGCGCCGCCCCATGCATTCAATCAACCCGATGATACCGTTCACGCCAGGCGATTTATGCCTCAACGCGACGATACGTCACGAACTCATAATCGAGACCCTCGTCACCCTCGCCCGAGGCAATCGTGGCAACCCCGCCACGCCGCGCAATCTCCCACGCGGGATCGGCGTCCAAGTCGGGAAGGTACGTGTCCACGGGATGGACGCAGTGGTTATGCGTGACCTCGGCCTCCACGCAGCACGGCAAAAACTGACGATACACCTCGCCACCGCCGATCACCCACGCAACGGGCTCATCGGCAACCACGGCGAGCGCTTCGTCGACGCTATGCACCACGTCGACGCCCTCGGCAGCAAAGCTCTCGTCACGCGTGAGCACGATATTGCGGCGGTTCTTGAGCGGACGCCCACCGGGAAAACTCAGCAGGGTCTTGCGTCCCATAATAACCGGGCACCCTTTGGTGCACGCCACAAAATGGCGCATGTCGGCGCGATTGGACACCACCATGTCGCCCTCGCACCCAATGCCCCAGTCATCGCACACGGCGACAATGGCAGAAAGCTTACACGTCATGCGCGTCACCTACACCGCAATGGGGATGTTCTTGACCTGCGGGCCGTGCTCATAACCCTCGACGATCAGGTCGTCGGTCGTAAACGCATAGAAGTCATGCACATCGGGGTTAAGCGTTACCTTGGGCGCGGCAAACTGCGGACGCTCGATAAGCTCGCGGACGATATCGACATGACGGTCGTAAATGTGGGCATCGGCAATCACATGTAGCAGCTCGCCGGGAATCATATCGACCGATTGCGCGACCATCATCAGCAAGATGGCGTACTGGCACACATTCCAGTTGTTCGCGGCCAAAATGTCCTGGCTGCGCTGGTTGAGAATCATGTTGAGCGTCGGTTTGTCATCCTGCGGGCGCTGCGTCACGTTATACGTCACGCTGTAGGCGCACGGATACAGGTGCATCTCGGACAAATCGCTAAACACATAGGTATTCGTCATAATGCGGCGGCTGTACGGCGTGTTCTTAAGGTCGTACAGAACGCGGTCCATCTGGTCGAAATCGCCCTCGGCATAATGGCTCTTCTGCCCAATCTGATACCCGTAGGCCTTACCGATGGAGCCGGTCTCGTCAGCCCACTCATCCCAAATATGGCTGTTGAGGTCATGCACGTTATTGGACTTCTTTTGATAGATCCATAGGATCTCATCCATGGCAGATTTGAGGGCCGTACGACGCAGGGTAAGCGCCGGAAACTCCTCACGCAGGTCATAGCGTGCCGTAACGCCAAAGTTTTTAATGGTATAGGCAGGGGTGCCGTCCTCCCACACCGGACGGACCTTTTGGCCCTCGGTGGTGGTGCCATGGTCCAGAATATCGCGGCACATGGTTACAAACTGTTGATCAGCCTTGCTCATTGACCCTCCTGTCAGTCGCCTACAAGCGAGATTCATTGTAGCCCAGGCGCACGCGGCCCCACAGCCCAAACATAAGCCCTTGTTTTCTGACATATGCCAGAAATCTCTTGCGTAAATCTGCACGTTCGTTATTCTATTGTTGACATATGTCAGATAAGGAGCACGTATGGCAGGAAGACGCGAGAAATTGCGCCGTGTTGGGATCATCCCCGAATATCGCGGCTTTACCCCCGACGGCCTTGCCAGTGGAGACGCCATCGACATGACGGTCGACGAACTCGAGGTGCTGCGCCTGTGCGACCTGGAAGGCCTTAACCAAGAGGCAGTCGCACAGCAGATGGGCATCGCGCGCGCCACGGTGGCGGCTATTTGCAGCCGAGCGCATCGCAAGGTGGCAAACGCGTTGGTCAATGGTCGGGCGCTCATCATCGAAGGCGGCAATATCGCGTACTCCCCCATCACCACGACAACGGCCGCATGGCCAGCAAAGGGGGTCGGCACCATGAGGGTGGCAACCACGTACGACAATGGCAACATCTTTATGCACTTTGGCCGCAGCGAGCAGTTCAAGATCTACGACGTTCAGGGCGGCAAGGTGCTCAACGAGCAGGTCGTGGGCACCGGCGGCACCGGCCACGGCGCACTTGCGGGCCTGCTCGCCAACGGCGGCGTGGACACGCTCATCTGCGGCGGCATCGGCGGAGGCGCTATCAACGCGCTTGCCCAAGCCGGCATCACGGTATACGCAGGTGCCCAGGGCAGCTGCGACGCTTGCGTCGAGGCCCTTATCGCCGGCACGCTCGCACAGAACGGCGAGGCCACGTGCGGCTGCCACAGCCACGACCACGAGCACACCCATGAGCATGGCGGGTCCTGCGGCTGCCACGGCCACCACGACCACGAAGGCCATGAGGGCTGCGGCTGCCACTAACGGCACGGCACCGCGAGCTCGGGACGCGAAGCCGAACGCAACCCAACAATCAAAGCCAACAACAAAGGCCACCCGGTAGCTTCCGGGTGGCCTTTGCCATATCAAGCTGGAATTACAGCTCTATTTCTTATTACGCATCTGCGCTTCCATCTGGCGCAGCAGCTCCATATCGGACTTGGGACCGCCCGTACCTAGGCCGCCCATGCCGCCCAGACCCATAGCGTCCAGGCCAGGGATATTGGGCATGCGCATCTTCTTGCCCTTCTTTCCCTTTTTGCCCTTTTTGCCGCCGGCCTGCGCCTGATTGGCCATCGTGCGCATGCGGCCCATCATCTTATTCATCTCGCCCCACTGCTTCATAAGGCTGTTGACCTCGGTGGGGGTTACGCCGGCACCCTTGGCAATGCGGGCGCGGCGCTGGCCGTTGATGATGGAGGGACGCAGGCGCTCCTCCTTGGTCATCGACATGATGATGGCCTCGTTCTTATCGAAGATGCCCTCGTCCAGGTTGCCGCCCATCTGGTTGAGTGCACGCTGACCACCGGGGAGCATGCCCAGGATACCCTTCATACCGCCCATCTTTTTGACGGCTTTCATCTGGTCGAGCATGTCGTTCATGGTAAAGCCCTCGCGCAGCATGCGCTCGGCAGCCTCGAGCTGCTCGGCATCGGCGGCCTCCTGGGCCTTCTCGATGATGCCGACGACATCGCCCATGCCCAAGATGCGCTTGGCCATGCGATCGGGATAGAAGGGCTCAAGCGAATCGGGTTTCTCGCCCATGCTCACGAACTTGATGGGCTTGCCGGTCACCTGACGTACCGAAAGTGCGCCACCGCCACGGGCGTCACCGTCGAGCTTGGAGATGATCACGCCGTCAAAGTCGGTGCGATCGGCAAAGGTCGAGACGACGTTGACGATGTCCTGGCCGGTCATGGCGTCGACGACCATCAGCACCTGGTCGGGCTTGACGGCCTTCTTGATGTCAACGGCCTCCTGCATCATCTGCTCGTCGATCTGAAGACGACCGGCGGTATCGACGATGACCACGTCACGCAGGTGGTCGACGGCCTCCTGGATGGCACCCTTGGCAATGTCGACCGGGTGCGCACCGTCGCCGCGGAAGACCGGTACGCCAATCTCGCCACCGAGCGTGGCCAGCTGGTCGGCAGCGGCGGGACGGTAGACGTCGCACGCTGCGAGCAACGGCGAGCGGCCCTGCTTCTTGAGCAGGTAGGCAAGCTTTACGGCTGCCGTGGTCTTACCGGAGCCCTGCAGGCCCACGAGCATAATGACATTGGGAATGCGGTTGCTAAAGACGAGCTTGCTCTCGGTTGAGCCGAGCATCTCGGTGAGCTCGTCGAGCACGATCTTGACGACGTTTTGCGCCGGCGACAACGACTCCATGACCTCGGCGGTCATGCAGCGCTCCTTGGTCTTGGCAACGAACTCCTTGACGACCTTAAAGTTAACGTCGGCCTCGAGCAGCGCCATGCGAATATCGCGCATGGCCGAAGTAATATCGGCCTCGGTCAGCTTACCCTTGCCGCGCAGGCGGTCAAATGTGTCGTTGAGGCGATCGCTCAGGGAATCAAACACTAGTCACTCCTTAATTGGACTCGCCCACCAGGGCGCGGCAGAAATCTTTTGCATTAAACTCCTGCAGGTCATCGACCTGCTCGCCGACGCCGATGCGCAGGATCGGGAGCTTGAGCTTCTCGGCCACGGCCATGGCGATACCGCCCTTAGCCGTGCCGTCGAGCTTAGTCATGATAATACCGTCCAGGCCCAGCGCCTCGTTAAACTCGAGCGCCTGGTTCAGACCGTTCTGGCCAGTGGCGGCATCGATCACAAGCACGACCGAGACCGGCATGGGACCGGAGGCCATATTGGCGGCGCGCTTACGGGTCACATTGACCACCTTGGCAAGCTCGCGCATGAGCTCGGGGCTCGTGTGCAGACGACCGGCGGTATCAATGAGCACCAGGTCGCTGCCGCGCTTATCGGCCTCGTCGAGCACGTCATAGCACACGCTCGCCGGATCAGAGCCGCGGTCACGCTTGATAACCGGTACGCCGGCACGCTGACCCCACACATCAAGCTGCTCGATGGCGGCAGCGCGGAAAGTGTCGGCCGAACCGATCACCACGTTCTTGCCGCGGGCGGCCATGGCGCTCGCAATCTTGCCGACCGTGGTGGTCTTGCCGGCACCGTTGATGCCGACAAACAGCACGCAGCTCGGCGTATCGGAAAACGGGTCGCGCTCAACAGGCACAAAATGGCCCTCGAGCTGCTCGGCCAGGGCGCGACGAAGCTGCGGGGCGGTCTTGAGGTTCTTCTTGGCGGCGGCGTCACGCAGGTCATCGGAGACCTGAATGGCGACCTCGGCGCCCATGTCACCCATGACGAGGGTGTCCTCAAGATCCTCCCAAAAATCCTCGTCGACCTCGCCGCCAAAGTAGAAGACCTCGTTGAGGGCCTCGCGGCTGCGCTCAAGTCCGCGCGAGAGTGCGTCAAAGAATCCCATTATGCATTCACGACCTTTCCAGTTTCGCGATCGAGTTTTTGCGAGACGACGCGACTGACGCCGTCGGCTTGCATCGAGACGCCGTAGAGGACGTCAGCATCCTCCATAGTACGGCGCTGATGCGAGATTACCAAGAGCTGCGTATCGGAACGCAGCACATCGAGGGCGCCGATGAGCTTGGACAGGTTGGCGTCGTCGAGCGCAGCCTCGACCTCGTCCAGCACATAGAACGGCACCGTGCGCGTACGGTATACGGCAAAGAGCAGGGCGAGCGCCGTCAGGCTCTTCTCGCCGCCCGACATGAGCATCATCTTGGTGATGCGCTTGCCGCGCGGTTGGGCCACGACCTCGATACCCGTCTCGGCCGGGTGCTCGGGGTCGGTCATCTCCAGATGAGCCTGGCCGCCCGGGAAGAGCATGGCGAAGATCTCGCGGAAGTTCGCATCAACCTTCTCAAACGTCACCAGGAACGCCTTGCGCATCTTGCGGTCGATGGCCACCGTGATCTTGGTGAGCGCCTTGCGCGCGCTCTCCAGATCGGCAAGTTGCTCCTCGATGTAATCGGCACGGCGCTTGAGCTGCTCGTACTCCTCCATGGCGACTTGGTTCACAGGGCCCAGGTTGTTGATCTGGCGCACGAGCTGGTTGAGCTCGCGCTCGGCGGCGTCGCGGTCGGTAGGCGCAGGAAGCATGAGCGCTTCCTCGAGCACCGTGGTGCCATCGGCGGTGATGGCCTTGATGGCAGCCTCGACCTGTACCTCGAGCTTGCCGCGCGCCACCTTGAACTCATTTTGCGTCGTGGCGGCAACATCGACCCGCTCTTTGGCGCGGGCGACCTCGGTCTTGGCGTCCTCGATGGTCTTCTTGAGCGAGGCCGAGTCCGCCTCCTCGAGCGACGCCTGGTCGCGCAGGCGCGCAGCCCAATCCGACGCGCGCTCCAGCAGGGCCGAATAGCGCTCGTGCATGGGGTCGACACGCAGGCGCAGGAGCTCGAGCGAGCGCGAGGCCTGGCGCGTTCCGCGGATACGGCGGTCGATGCCCTCCAGGCGATGCTCCAGATCGGGCACGCGGCCCTTCAGCGAACGAAGGCGCTCGCTGGTCTGGGCCAGGCGAACCTTGGCGTCGGCGAGTTTGCCGGCTGCCTCGGAATCGTCGCGGCGCACGCGATCGAGCTCGTCGTTGGCCTCGGCAATCTGCAAGCCTAAGTCGCTCGCCTGCGCACGGGCCTCGTCACGCGAACGGGTAAGTTCGTCCACGCGCGGACGCGCGGCGCGAACGGCCTCAGCGGCCTGCTCGCGACGCTTGGAAATCCGCACCCGCTCGACCTCGGCATTGTTGGCGCTTTGCTCCAGGCGACCGATCTCGGAGAGCAGCGAGCGGCGCTCGCCCTCAAGACGGGCGATCTCGCCAGCGGCATCGCCCTCGGCGGCACGGGCCTCCTCGACGGCGACGTTGGCCTCAACGACTTGGTCCGACACATGCTCAAACACGGCAGCCAGATCGGGCTCCAGGCCCTCCAGCTCGCGGATAAGACGTTTGCGCTCCAAAGCGCCCGAAGCCTCGCCGGCATCGAGCCCCACACGCACCAGGCCACCACAGCTCACGCGGGCGCCATCGGGCGTCACGTAGGTCACACCGTCAACGACGGGCGCGGCCAGTGCGGCAGCCAAATCATCGACCACGTAATAGCCGCCGAGCAGTGCCTCGACAACCGGACCATAACCGGCGCGCACGGACAGGCGATCGACCAGACGCGAACCGGCAGCGCTCTCGGCGGCAGCAGAGCCGCTCACGCCGCGCGCCATCAGCAGCGCCTCGCCCGAGGCCTTCTTCTGGTCCAGGGCAGCGCGACCGGCGCGCTCGAGTGCGGCAGCGTTATCGAACAACAGGGCATCGATATCGCCGGCGAGCAGCTGCTCAACCAGGCCCTCAAGCTCACGCGGTGCCTCGAGCACATCACCCAGACGGCCCGAAACATCGTCGCCCAGCGCGCCCACCAGACGGCTTACGAGCGGCGAGCTGTCGGCCATGCGGGCATCGAGCTTCTTTTGGCTGGCAAGCTCCGAGCGTACCTCGGAAAGCTTGTTGCGCGCCTCGCCCTCGCGGGCACGCAGGCCCTTGAGGGCAGCGCGTGCCGTCTCGGTGGCCTCGCGCGCATCGCTCTGGGCCTGACGAGCCGCCTCAAGGGCGCTCTCAAGCTCCTCGGCACGGTCGCGGCGGCTCTCAAGCGATGCCGTGACCTCCTCGAGCTGTTCATCAATCTGCTCCAGGCGCGAGGCATACATGTTGTCCTCGACCTCGGCATTGGAAAGCGAATCCTTCACCTTGGCGAGCTCGAGCGCGGCGTTATCGGCCACACGCTGCACATCGCGCTGCTCGCGCATGAACTGCGAAATCTGCGCATCAAGCGCCACGCGGCGCTCGTGAAGCTCGGCGGCGGCAGGACCAGCGGCGTCGACGTCCTCCTGGGCCTGCATATGCGCGCCGGTCACTTCCTCAAGCTGGGCACGCGCATCCTCGAGCTCCTCGACTACGCGACGGCGCTGATGCTCGGAGCTCGAGATCTGGCCGCGCATGTCGGACAGGCGCGACACCATGTTGTGGCCCTTTTCCTCGAGCAGGCGCATGTCGGAATTAATGCGGCCGACCACATCTTGCATGTGCCGGCGCTGCTCGCCCAAGTCGCCCACAAACAGGCCCTTTTCTTCGAGCATGACCTGGAGCTTCTCGAGCTCGCGCTCTTTCTCACCCAGACGGTACTGCGCAAGCTCCAGCTCGGCGGCGCCCTCCTTAGAGCGGCTCTCCAGGTCGTTCCACTGCGATTGCAGCGAACGCAGCTCGTCGACGGCCAGCATCTGCGTAAGCTCGTTCGCGCGCGAGGACAGCTCTTTGTACTTGCGCGCGCGATCGACCTGACGCTCCAGCGGCCGCAGCTGACGGGCGATCTCCTTATTGATGTCGCGGGCACGGGTTAGGTGCTCGTCCATCGACTTGATCTTTTTGAGCGCACGCTCCTTGCGGCGCTTGTGCTTGGAGATGCCGGCGGCCTCCTCAATGAGGGCGCGGCGCTCCTCGGGGCGGCTCTGCAAAATGGCATCGAGCTTGCCCTGGCTGATGATGGAATGCGTATCCTTGCCCAGGCCAGAATCGTGCAGGATGTCCTGGATGTCCATCAGGCGGCACGGGCTCGAGTTGATGAGGTACTCACTTTCGCCCGAGCGGTACATGCGGCGGGTGATAGCCACCTCGTCAAAGTCGACAGGCAGCATATGGTCCGAGTTATCGAGCACCAGCGTGACCTCGGCGACACCCACCGGCTTACGCGCCGACGAGCCCGAGAAGATGACGTCCTCCATGGCCTGGCCGCGCAGCTGCTTGGCGCTCTGCTCACCCAGAACCCACAGAATCGAGTCGGAGATGTTCGATTTTCCCGAGCCGTTGGGACCGACGATGACGGTTAGGCCCGGCTCAAACGTCATGTGGGCGCGGTCGGCAAACGACTTGAACCCTTTGAGCGTGAGGGACTTGAGATACACGGTTCCTCGCTTAAACAGGCTTCTTGTTGAGAATCACGCCGTTGGTGGTGTAACCCATGCGGTCGAGCGCCTCGAGCGCAGCGGCTCCCTCGGCCTCCTTCTTGGAGGAACCGGTGCCGCGGCCCTGGCGAATACCGTCGATGAGGACCACGGCGGTAAAGGTCGGTGCGTGCGCCGGGCCCTCAGAGCCAACGAGCTTGTACGCCGGAGGCTCGTGGCCGTCGGCCTGCACGCACTCCTGCAAGAACGACTTGGGGTTCGCGGGGTGCTCGGCACGCTCGGAGGCCAGGTGCGGCTTAAGCGTACGGTGAATGAACTCCGCCGCCGCATCCCAGCCAGCATCCAGATACAGCGCGCCCACGAGCGACTCGTAGACGTTCTCGAGCGCCGAGTGCAGGCCGCGCGCGCCGGTACCGGTCTCGGAGGCACCAAAGATGATGATGTCGTCGATGCCCAGCTCATGGGACACCTCGGACAGCGTGGCACCCGAGACAAGGGACACCTTCAGGCGCGTAAGCTTGCCCTCGTCAAACTCCGGATAGGATTCAAAGAGCGAACGGGCAACCACGGCGCCCAAAATGGAATCGCCCAAAAACTCAAGACGCTCATAGCTCGCCGAGACGGGCTGACCTTCCACGGCAGAGGGGTGCGTGAGCGCCGCGCGCAGCAGCACCTTGTTATTGAACTCGTGGCCCAGGATTTCCTGGGCGCGCGCGAGTCGTTGAGATAAAGCCAAGACTTAGGCCTCCTTGGCGTTTTCAATAGCGTCGACAGCGTCGGCGACAGAGTTGAGCGAGAGCAGAGTCTCGTCATCGATCTCGAGGTTGAACTCGTCCTCGATAGCCGTAACCAGCTGCAGGCGCTCGAGCGAGTTGGCATCGAGATCGTCAAAGGTGGTCTCATCGCTAATTTCGGCAACATCGACGCCCAGAACGTCAGCAGCGACCTCGGCGATCTTGTCGAAGATTTCGGAGCGGTCCATAGCGCTTCCTCTCATAGTGCATGAATACCAAAAGAATGGTACCGCCCGGGCGGTACCAAGACACGGTTCTGATTCTACCCCACGAAGCAGGCCGCGAGGCACATAACAGCGCTCTAACTCGCTCTTACAAAACGATGCCGTCCATGGAGTTGGCGACGTTCTCGACCAGCCCCGCGCGCACGGCTTCGGCCGCCGCGAGCGTACCGTTTTTAACAGCCTCGACCGAGGTGGCGCCATGGCCGATTAGGACCACGCCACGCAGGCCCAAAAGAATCGCGCCGCCCTTGGCATCACCAGAGAGCTTAGCCTTAATCCCGCGCATCTGCTTTTTGATGAGCAGCGCGGCGATCTTGGTGCCGAGCGAGGCCATAAAGGCGCCCTTGAGCTCCTGCAGCAAAAACTTGGCAGCGCCCTCGGTGGCCTTGAGCGCAATATTGCCCGACATGCCGTCGGCGACCACGACGTCAAAATTGCCCGACGTAAGATCGGTGCCTTCGCAGTTACCCACAAAGCCGGGAACGGCGGCTTTCATGGCCGGGAAGCAGGCCTTGGTAAAGTTGGAGCCCTTCTCGTCCTCGGTGCCATTGGCGAGCAGACCTACGCGAGGATGCTCAACGCCCAAGACGACGCGGGCATAGGCGCTGCCCATCTGCGCAAAGCGCACCATATCGTCCACCTCAACATCGGGGTTGGCGCCCATATCGCACAGCACCGTCAGACCGCCGGCGCGATTGGGTAGCGCATTGGTCAGACAGGGACGTACCGGCTGCTTCTTGCCTTCGGCCATATATCTAAACGGCGTCACATAGGCGGTGGCGGCAGCAGTCATGGCACCGGTCGAGCCGGCAGAGAAGAACGCGTCCGCATTTCCCTTCTTGATGGCGCGGCACGACAACACGATCGACGATTTACGCTTGGTCATCACGGCGCGAATGGGATCGTCATCCATGGCGATAACGTCGGGTGCCTCAAGGGCCTCAACACGTGCATGGGAAGCAGCAAAGGGATTGACGATTTCAGCGGGGCCAGCTGCCAAGACCTCGATATCGGGATCGGCGGCAAGCGCAGCCTCGATACCATCGAGAACAACCTGAGGTTTCTCGTCTCCGCCCACAACGTCTACACAAACGCGAACGTTACTCATATACATGCTCCTTATACAAAAATGGCCGACTCATTGAGCCGGCCATTGTGGTTCCATTTGGAACGGCATCGCATCCAGAGTATACCGTTACTCGGTAACGATAACCTCGCGGTCCTTGTAGAAACCGCAGCTGGGGCACACGTGGTGCGGAAGCTTGACAGCGCCGCAACGGGGGCACGTGGACTGAGCCGCAGCCGAAATCTTCATGTTGGCGGAACGACGGGTGTGAGTGCGGATACGACCCTGCTTTTGTTTAGGTACGGGCATAGTGACCTTCCTTATGAACTATCCAGTGTGGCGATTACGCGCAAGTAGCGATACTACCACAGTTTTACTCATCGAGCTTGAGATTCTTCAATGCTGCAAATGGATTTTCCGTGGCAGCGGCCCATTCTGCCTCTGCCTGGGCGGCGCAATCGCATTGCTCGACATTGAGATTGCAACCGCAAGTGGGGCACAGACCGCGGCAATCGGGCTTGCACAGAACGACAAACGGCGTGTCCATAACGACCGCGTCATTGATGGGCTCACCTAGATCGACGATGCGGTCCTCACCCAGGAGCTCGTAGCCGTCCTCGTAGGCCTCGGGATCCTCGGGCTCCTCAAAGAGGTAGAACTCCTCGATCTCGCCGGCGATATCAAACGAGGCAGGCTCCAGGCAACGGTCGCACTCGCCGATGGCGTGCGCGCGGACCATGCCCGTGAGCAAGACACCGGTACCGGCATTGGTAAAGACAACGTCGTAGTCGATGCCGTCCTGTAGCTGGTACTCCTTCTCGCCCACCGTGTAGGTGGCGACATCGACCTTGCCGGTCAGCGGATACGAATCACCAGGAAACTCGAGCTGCTCAGAAAGATCGACGGCAACGCTCGGGAACTCAGCCATTACCACTGACCATTCTGTTGGGCGGCACCCTCGTTGAGCTGCTGACGGCAACGGGTAACGGTGCCGGTCAGGCTCTTGAGGTTCTCCTCCAGGTGCGTAAAGACCTGCTCTGCGTAGTCCTCGGCAGCATAACGCGTCTCGCGCTCGTACTGCTGGGCACGATCGCGGATGTCGTCGGCCTGCTGCTGTGCCAAGCGGACGATCTCCTGCTCACCGGCAATGGTGAGGGCCTGCTGCTGAGCGTCGGCGATGATGGAATCGGCCTGAGCGGCGGCGGAAGCCATAAGCTCCTCGCGCTCCTTAAGGATACGGCGGGACTTCTGCCACTCCTCGGGATAGCTCATGCGGATCTCGTCGAGGATGTTGAAGAACACGTCGGCGTCGATGACCTTGAACTGAGCGTTCTTGCCGAAAGGCGGCTTGGCTTCCTCGATCAGCCCTTCGAGCTCATCGACCAAGCTGACGATCCTATCGCCAGGAAAATTCTCGCCCGGCATCCGGTCTCCTTTCATAGGTAACATATCATCGTGCTAGTTTACCACATGCCACCAGGCAATAAAAAACGTCACGAAAAGCGATGTCTGAGCGCTTCGACCACGTTAGGCGGGACAAACGTCGATACATCGCTGCCGAGTGAGGCGATCTGGCGAACGACCGAGCTCGAGATATAGCCGTACTGCGGCGCACTCATGACAAAGATGGACTCCAGCTCGTTATCCAAGCGATAGTTGAGATCTGCCTGCTGCAGCTCGTACTCAAAGTCGGTCATGGCGCGCAGGCCCTTGACCACGGCCCCCGCCCCCTGCTCGCGAGCGAAGTCGACCAAGAGGCCGGTAAAGGGCAGGACCTCGACGCCGTCGATATCACCGAGCGCCTCGCGAGCCAGCGCCACGCGCTCATCCAGCATAAACGTGGTACCCACACCGTTTTTACCCTGCGACTCGGCAACAGCGACGATCACACTGGGAAAGATGCGGCGGGCGCGGCGGATGACGTCGATATGGCCAAACGTGATGGGATCGAAGGTGCCCGGGACGATCACGCGGTTGATGGTGTCATTCATGGTCGTCCTCCTGAAACGTCGTGGCATCGTTGTTGTGAGCATCGGTGCCAGCGCAATCTTCCTCACCATCGTCATCGCCGACCCAACGAAGCAGGTCGACCGAGGTAATGCCGTAGCGCTTCTCGCGCACGATCTCAAAGCCTGCCGGATGCGCGCCCGCATCGGCGGCGGCATGCTCAAACAGGGCATAAGCGCCAGGTGCAAGCAGACCCTGCTGAGCCAGGTTCTGCAGCAGTTCCTCGACCGGCTCGGCACCAAAAGCATAGGGCGGGTCGAGCAGGACCAGATCAAAGGGACCGCCCGGCACACGACCGCGCGAGGCACTCGCCAGCATGTCGCCCGTTACCACGCGCCAACGCGCACGGTCACGGCAGAGCGACTCGATATTCTTGGTAATGAGCCGCGCGGCATTCCGATCGATCTCGAACGTCGTGAGTGAGCGGGCACCACGTGAGAGCATCTCGATACCCAAAGCGCCGGAGCCGCCAAAGGCGTCCAGCACGCGAACCTCGTCAAGATCGAAGTCGAATGCCGACATGACCATAGATGCGCATGCCTCGCGCACACGATCGGTCGTGGGGCGGGTGACATCGCGACCACGGGGCTCCTCGATCTTACGACCGCGCCATTCGCCGCCGATGATTCTCATCCTCCGCTGACCTCCTTAAAAATGTGTCGATATCGCATGGCAACCGCATCGCGCAGGGGGCGCGTCGCCACGGAGTCAAGGGTGCAAGCATACCGCAAGAGCTCGACCGCGTCCAAATGGGCCCACTCGATCAGCTCCTCGTCGGCATCCAGGTCGACAAAGCGCAGGGTCACACCGCCATGCTGGCGGTACCCCAGGATTTCGCCCTCGTGGCGCAGACGGAGGTCCATCTGGGCGAGCGTAAAGCCGTCCGAGGTCTTTTCGAGCGACTGGAGACGGTCTTGCGCCGCCGAAGCGCCGCCGTTGCCCTTGGAGTGCGTCATGACCAGGCAGGTGCCCGACACGCTGCCGCGGCCCACGCGGCCGCGCAGCTGGTGCAGGGCCGCCAAGCCAAAGCGCTCACCGTTCTCGATGACCATGACGGTGGCGTTGGGCACGTCGACGCCCACCTCGACCACCGTAGTCGAGACGAGCACGTCGATCTCGCCGCGCTTGAAGGCATCGATAACCTGGTCCTTCTCCCCCGCTGGCATGCGGCCGTGAAGGCGCTCGATGGCAAGACCCGGCAACGCCAGACGCAGGCGATCGAGCTCGGTCGCCGTATCGTGCAGCGGCACGGGGACCGTCACGCGGCCCTCGTCGTCGCGGGCGATACCGGGCACGTCCTCCAGCTCATCGGCCGAGTCGCTCGGCTCCACGAGCGGGCAAATCACGTAGGCCTGCTGACCCTTTTCATGCGCCTCGCGGATGGCGCCATAGGCAAGGTCGCGGCTCGACTCGGTAAGCACGCGTGTCGTCACGCCAGCGCCAGGGAGGGGCCGATGGCGGATAATGCTCGTGTCCAGATCGCCGTAGACCGAAAGCGCCAGCGTACGTGGGATGGGCGTTGCCGTCATAACGAGCAGATCGGCACCAGGGCCCTTCGCACGCAGGGCGTTGCGTTGGCCGACGCCAAACCGGTGCTGCTCATCGATGACCACGAGCGACAGATGCTTGAACGCAACGTTATCCGAAAGCACCGCGTGGGTGCCAAAGAGGACATCGAGCTCGCCCGATTCCAGCTGCGCATGGATCCGCTCGCGCTCGGCCGCCGGCGTGGCGCCCGTCAGGAGCGCCCAGGTCATGCCAGCCTGCAAGAGCAAGGGGCCGGTCTTATCGGCATATTGACGCGCCAGCACGCCCGTGGGCGCCATAACGCAGGCCTGCGTGCCGCTATCGGCAGCCACAGCCAGCGCGCAGGCGGCAACAGCGGTCTTGCCGGTACCGACATCGCCCAGCAGCAGGCGGTTCATCACGCGCCCGCCATCGCACATATCGCGCAGGATATCTTGGAACGCGGCCTCCTGCTCGTCGCTCAGCGAAAATGGCAGGGCTTGCTTGAGCGCGGCCAGGTGCTCGCCAGCGGCGTGGGCGCAGGGCACCACATCGACCAGGCTGCCGTCGTTGCGCAGGCGCAGCGCCAGCTGCAGGTAGAGGCACTCCTCGTAGGCAAGCCGTGCACGCGCGATATCGCGTTCAGCCATGCTCGAGGGAAAGTGAATTGATCGAAGCGCACGAGCATTGCTCATCAGGCGACGTTTAACGCGTAAGCGTGCCGGAATGGGATCAAAGGGATTGCCGACGACCTCGAGCGCGCCACTTACGATGCGGCGCATCCACGCCTGGCTCACGCCATCACACACGTAATGGACCGGCAGGATAGTGCCCGCGGCGCGCCCTTCCTCAAGCTTTTCAAAGTGCGGCGAGGCCATCTGCTTAAAGCCGTAGGCAAACTCGACCTTACCCATCACGGCCAGGCGGTCGCCCTGCTTAAGCTGCTGGGCAATCCAGGGCTGGCGGAAAAAGGCGACCTGCAGCACGCCCGTCTCGTCAGCGAGTGAGACCTCGGTCACCTGCATGCGCGGACGCGGCTGCTTTTGGACGATACGGTCGACCGTGGCAATGATGGTGCACACGGTACCGATGGGCGCCATCTCGATGGACCAGGAGCGCGTAAAGTCCAGGTATCGATGAGGGATATGGAGAAGGAGGTCCCCCACCGTCCGAATTCCCAGACGGCGAAGGGCCTCCTCACGTTTACCCGAAACATATTTGAGTCGCGCGATATCTTCGTCGAGCGCATTGCTCTGGGCAAAGCGCTCCGAGACGCGCGGCACAGAGCACAGCTCGGACATGGGCAGTTGCCTACTCGATCGAGAAGATCACGGGATAGAGCGGCTGCTCGCCACGATGGGCGTCAATCTCCAGATCGGGCTGGGCCTCCTCAATGGCGTCGACGATCTCCTGGAAGGCCTCGTCGGACAGTTCATCGCCAGCCAGAATCGTCAGCGCGTCGCCCTCCTCTTCCTCCTGCATACGGTTGATGCAATCGAGCGTGACCTGCTTCACGTCGGAGCCGACCACATCGATGGAGCCGGCAATGATACCCATGACGTCACCGGAGTGAATCGGGGAGCCGTCCGAGGCGCTGGAGTCGCGCACGGCGCGGGTGACCTCGCCATCGCGGACCTCGCTGATGGCGTCGACCATAGCGGCGACGGCATCCTCGAGCTCGGAATCGGGCAGGACCGCGAACAGCGCGGAGAAGGCCTGCGGAACGGTCTTGGTGGGAACGACGGCGACCTTCTTGTCGGTGCAGGCTGAGGCAGCGGCCTCGGCGGCCATGCGGATGTTGCCGTTGTTGGGCAGGATGATGACCGAGGTCGCGTTGACCTGGTCAACAGCGCCCAGCAGGTCTGCAGTCGAGGGGTTCATGGTCTGGCCACCCGACACGATCACGTCGACGCCGAGGGACTTGAGGATGTCTGCCTCGCCGGACCCAGCGGCAACGGCGACAAAGCCCAGCGCCTTGGCGGGCTCGGCGGCCTTTTCCTGGTCCTCATGAATCTTGGCGGTACGGTCGTGGGCCTCCATCTCCATGTTGTGGATAAAGACCTCGTAGATCTGACCAAGCTGAAGCATGTGCTCGAGCACCAGGTTGGGGGTGTTGGAGTGCACGTGGATCTTGTAATCGGGGTAGGCGCCCACGAGTAGCTCACAGTCGCCCATGGAACCCAGGAACTTAAGGCACTCATCCTCGTCAAACGGGGCGTCGGCCTTAAAGAGGAACTCGTTGCAGTAGCGGAACTCCGAGCCCTCCCAATCGTCGTTGGCCTCGATCTCAACGCGGCCAAGAGCGGCATCGCGTGCAGAGCCAGCGGAATCGAACGTAGCGGAGAAATCCTCGACAACGGTGCTGCGACCAAGTGCTGCAGCCACAAAGTTCTCCAGGAAGATGGCAAAGCCGAAGGCGCCGGAGTCGACCACGCCGTTCTCTTTGAGGACGGGCAGCAGGTCGGGCGTGCGTGCGACGGACTGGTAGGCCTCGACGACGATAGCGTCGAGCGCATCCTCGGCCGAGAACTTCTTCTTTTCGCACTCGTCGGCCTTGGTCGAGACATCGCGCAGCACCGTGAGGATCGTGCCCTCGATGGGCTTGCGGACGGCCTGGAAGGCCACCTTGACGGCACGACGGAAGGCGAAGGCGATGTTGGCGGACGTAATGGGCTCGTCGGCGGAGACAAGGCCCTCGGCCACGCCGCGCAGGATCTGCGAGGTAATGACGCCGGAGTTACCGCGGGCGCCCATCAGGGAGCCGTGGGTGATGGCGCCGGCAATGGCCTCCATGTCGGCATCGGCGGGAAGGGCGGAGAGCTCCTTGGTCACCGAGGCGAGCGTGAGCGACATGTTGGTGCCGGTGTCGCCGTCGGGCACGGGGAAGACGTTGAGCTTGTTGATCTCCTCGGCCTTGTCGGAAACGGCAGCCGCAGCGATCGGAAAACAGGTGCGAATGGTCTTTGCAATCATGGGTATTTGAATCTCCGTTTTCGGATGCTAGTTCAGACGGCTCTTGAGCGCGTCGATATGGATGCCGATCTTAAGGCTGGCGGGATCGATCTGGGCGATCTCCTGCAGGGTGAAGGCAACGGAGCTCGAAAGATTGTGGCAGACGGACTTCATGTTGACGCCGTTCTCGAGCACGACGTGAAGATCGACCGTAAGGCCGTTCTCGTCGGCGGAGACAAGCACGCCCTTGCGGAGGCGCTGACCGGCAAGCAGGCGCACGCTCTCGGCGCCTTGGAGCTGCTCAGCCATACCGACGACGCCATAGCACGTCATCGCGGCATAACCGGCAATATCGGCAATAACGTCGTTCGAGACGCTAAGGCTGCCGTTAATGGTCTCAGACACAAGAATCTCCTTATCTGGTGCTCGCGGCACCATGTCGTGGGAGCAATCATTGCAATATTTTACAACGACCGCGCCATGTTGAGGTGGTGGGTCGCGGGATTACATCCTCGACACGAAATGTTGATATGGCAACGTTCACGTCAGGCGATCGCGGTATGAAAAAACCCGCCACATAAGCGACGGGTTTTACAACCTGGCTCCCCGGGTAGGACTCGAACCTACAACAGCGCGGTTAACAGCCGCGTGCTCTACCATTGAGCTACCGAGGAATTTAAAAGCCCAGCGGATTGGGCTGAGAAATTCTGGCTCCCCGGGTAGGACTCGAACCTACAACAGCGCGGTTAACAGCCGCGTGCTCTACCATTGAGCTACCGAGGAATAGGTGCGTGCTCTCAAGCAACGAAGTTTATTATACGGACGAATCAGCTTAGGGCAAGAACTTTTTTGAGATTTTTTCCGACCTAGTCATTGAGGACGTCCCCAATGACCACATGAAAGCGCCCCCAAGCGGATGTGCTTGAGGGCGCTTCTTGCTTGACTAGCTTTCGATATAGTCTTTGAGCTTGCTGCTGCGACTCGGGTGGCGGAGCTTGGCCAAGGTCTTGGACTCGATCTGGCGGATACGCTCGCGCGTGACGCCAAACTCGCGGCCGACTTCCTCGAGCGTGCGGGGATGCCCGTCGACAAGGCCAAAGCGCAGCTCGATAACCTTGCGCTCACGATCGGCAAGCGAGTCGAGCACCTGAGTGAGCTGCTCCTGCAGCATGGAGAAGCTGGCGGCATCGGGCGGAACGATAGCCTGGGAGTCCTCGATAAAGTCGCCCAGCTGGGAATCCTCTTCCTCGCCGATGGGGGTCTCAAGCGACACGGGCTCCTGCGAGATCTTCTGGATCTCGCGGACGCGGTCGGCGCTCATGTCCATCTCGGCACCGATCTCCTCGGGGGTCGGGTCGCGACCCAGGTCCTGAAGGAGCTGGCGCTGCACGCGGACGAGCTTGTTGATAGTCTCGACCATATGCACGGGAATACGGATGGTACGGGCCTGGTCGGCGATAGCGCGCGTAATGGCCTGACGGATCCACCACGTGGCGTACGTGGAGAACTTGAAGCCCTTCTGGTAGTCGAACTTCTCGACGGCGCGAATCAGACCGAGGTTGCCCTCCTGGATCAGGTCAAGGAACAGCATGCCGCGGCCGACATAGCGCTTGGCGATGGAGACGACCAGACGCAGGTTTGCGCTGATGAGTGCCTGCTTAGCTTCGAGGCCGACGTTCTCAATGCGCGTAAGACGACGCATCTCGGCACGCGTGAGCTCGAACTCACCGGCATCGGCGGCCTCGAGCTTCTCGGTGGCCTCAAGACCGGCCTCGATCTTCATGGCCAGATCGACCTCTTCGGAGGCGGTCAGCAGGTCGACCTTGCCGATCTCTTTGAGGTACATACGAACCGGATCGCCGGTCAGCATCACCGTGGAGGCATCGATGCCACGCACGCGGGAGCGTGAACGGGACGTGCGCACGGTGCGCTTCTTCTTGCTCTTGGAAGAACCCATCTCGGCGTCGGCCTGACGGGCCATCTTGAGCTCGTGATCGTCGAGCGAGCCGGAATCGTGCTCGTCGTCGTCATCGAAATCGTCAGTATCGTTATCGTTATCGTCATCGTCGACGTCCATGGGGGCGTCGTCGTTACCGCTCGCGGAGATAATCTGGATGCCGCTGTTGCGCAGCGCGGAATACACCGCGGTGAGCTGCTCGTCAGAAACATCGATATCCTTCAGGGCGACCTGAATCTCGTCCTCGGTTACCGAAGTCCTGTTTGAGCCGTTGCCCATGAGCTTTGCAACGTAGGATTCCAGCCCAGTACCCGTGCTCTCAGTCTTTTTTGGCACAGATTCTCCCTTCATAGTCCACAGGACTCATTACTTTAGCACACACATTGACGTCTATACCCAAAAAGAGGACTGGATATAGGCGAGAATACGCTGCTTGACCACAACATCTAGGCCTGTTCGGTGCCCGCGGTCTCCAGACCAATCAAACGGAACGGGTCCGCCACGCCGCCGATAGACTTTTGCAGCTCGCGTTGACGCTGCGAATCCTGCGCGGCCTGCACGGTCAGCGCGCGACGGGCCTCATCATCGAGCGAACGGTCCTGGCGCAGCTTGGCCTGGGCGGCACGCATGCGGCGCTTGATGGTGTAGAGCTCGAGCGTATCAAGCATAAACACGATGTTCGTCTCGGTGGGGTGCTTGCTCGTCGCCGAGATGCGCCCGGCACTCACAAGCGTTGCCGCCTCGGGACACACCGAGCGCGCCGCATCCATGCAGGCTGCAGGATCGGTTCCCGGCGGCGTTGCCAGAACGGCCCATGCGATGGACTCGTGACGTGGGTCAACCCACTCGATAGAGCAGATGCGGTCGGCATACGTGCGGAACAGGTCGGGGTAGCTCGTGAGCATCGTCAACAGCTCGCGCTCCCCTGCCAAGGACTTGCGCTCCAAATCGGTCAGCACCATAGGGGCCGAGGCGTCTGCCGGGGCACCGGCGGGCGCAGAGCCCATACCATCAGGCACATCAATCGGCGGCAGGTCGTCGACGGCCTCCACGGGCGCGGCACCGTAGGCATCGAGCGGGACGTAGTCATACGGCTCTTCTTCGACCGGCGCGGACACCGGCGGCGTCGCGCCCGATGCCCAAGCACCGCGAGATGCCCCCTGCGAACCAGACGTCCGACCGCCCGCGCTACCAGAGCGCTCGGCTTGCGCCCGCTGGCGCTCATAGTTCTGCTCACGACGTCGTTCCGCATCCTCGCGCTTGGCGACATCGCGAAACACACGGCCCGAGCTCGCACGCACTGTCTCCAGATCCAAGCCAAGCAGATCGGCAATCTGGATAAAGTATGTATCGATCATGTAGCTATCGCGCAGCGGATAGATAAGCGTCAGCGCATCTTCCAGCGCCTTGGCACGACCGCCCGGCGTGGTGATGTCACTCGACTCCTGCAGCGAACGGTAGACAAAGTCCATAAGCGGCTCGGCAGCGTCGATGCGCGCCTGAAGCTCCTGTCCACCATGCGCTGTGATGAACTCCATGGGGTCGTTGCCGTCGGGCAGCACCACGCAGCGCAGATCCATCGAATCCCGCTCGATAAACTGAATCGCACGGCGGGCGGCCTTCTGGCCCGCCGCATCACCGTCAAACATATACACGATGCGCTTGGCAAAGCGAGTGAGCGTCTTGACGTGATGCTCCGTGAGCGCGGTGCCCAGCGTGGCGACAACGTTTTTGATCCCCGCCTCCCAGCAGGCGATGCAATCGGTATAGCCCTCCACCACGATGGCCGTATCCTGCGCAACGATAAACTCCTTGGCCCAATTAAATCCATAGAGGTTTCGCTTTTTATGAAACACGCTCGTCTCAGCGGTATTGAGGTACTTAGGTTGGCCGTCACCCATGATGCGACCGCCAAAGGCTATGTTGTGACCCTGCTCGTCAAAGATGGGGAACATCACGCGGTCGTAGAAGCGGTCGGCAAGCTGCCCGCGCCCGCGACTCACGGCAACGTTGGCGTCGATCATCTCCTGCGGGGTAAAACCCGCCTGGGACAGGTGCGACACCAGCGCGTTGCGGCCCGGTGCAAAGCCCAGGCAGTAGCGGCGGCAGACGTCGCCACCCATGCCGCGGCTGGCAAAGTACTCACGTGGACGGCCATCCTTACCGCGCATAAGCATGGTGTGGTAGAACTGGGCGGTCTCGGCGCACAGATCGTAGATGCGGGCACGCTTGGTGCCGCGCTCGCGGCGATCTCCGGTGTCGTGCAGCTCAATACCCGCACGATCGGCCAAATAACGGATTGACTCGGGAAAGCTAAGGTTTTCACGCTTCATGATATAGGTGAAGACGTCGCCACCCTCGCCGCAGCCAAAGCAATGCCACACCTGCGTGGCGGGAATAATGTGGAAGGACGGAGTCTTTTCGCCATGAAACGGGCAGCAGCCCCAAAACTCATGGCCGCGGGGCTTGAGCTCAACCGTTTCCTGCACAATGGCAACCAGGTCGGACGCAGCGCGTACCTGATCTTTTTCCTCATCGCTAATCACGGATGCCCACCCCTTGCTCACCCAAGTTGTGACGAATGTCCTCGATATTCCCCTCGACGGTCGCAATCAACTCATCCAGCGATTCGAACACACGCGAGGGACGCAGCCAGCGCGTAAACGCCAGCGAAACGGAAGCATCGTACAGGTCGCCCGTATAACCAATTAAGTTAGCCTCGAGATGCGATGAAGCGGCATCGTCGGCATACGTCGGCGGCAGGCCGACGTTAACGGCAGCAGGCCATACGGTGTCATCGACGAGCACCAGGCCCTCATACACGCCATCGGCAGGCACCTGAATGCCGTCGGGAACCTGCAGGTTTGCCGTGGGAAAGCCCATGCCAGAACCCTCATGACGGCCGCGAACAACACCGCCACGCAGCATATACGGGCGGCCGAGCAACTCAGCAGCAAGCTCCACATGGCCCTGTCCCAGCTCATGACGAATGCGGGTGGCGCAAATGGCCTCACCGCCCTCGCAAAGCAGGTCGTGCCCGTATACGTCAACGCCGCGCTCGGCACCCCAGGTGCGCATCTCGGCAACACCAGAAGCACCGCCACGACCCAGCCTAAAATCGCTGCCAACGCGAATCGAACGAATGTCGACCACGCGTGACAGCAGTGCGAGAAAACCGACATGGTCGAGTGCCGCAACCTCGGGCGTAAAGGGAACGGCCACCACTGCATCGACCCCGGTCTGAGCCAAGGCATGTCGACGGTCGGCCGTCGTCATCAATTTTTGAGCGGGCGAAGGGCTCACCACAACGTCCGGGTCGGGATCGAAAGTGACCACGACCGCCTTGCAGCCATGGGCACGGGCATCACGGACAAGCGCCGCAATGAGCTCCTGATGTCCACGGTGCACACCATCGAACACGCCGATGGCAATCGATGCGGCACCCAAGTGCTCGCACTCATCAAACGCATCAGCAGTGACGATGCGAGCCTCGTCCGACTCGCCCGCGAAAAAGATACGCGCGAGCTCGCGAGCGGACAACATCATCGAACACCGCCGATTGCCTGCGGAAACACGTGCTCCATGACAAAGCGGCCACTCTCAATGCGGGCAAGCGCCTTGAGTCCCTCATCGAGCACCAACGCAAAAGGCGACTTCGAGGTATCGAAATCGGCAAGCGCACGCTCAACGGGAATACGTCGGCCGCAGAGCAGATCGTCGGCAAGATTGCCAGGCAAGTCAACACGCGTGGCGCCCAGGGCTGCAATGGGATCCAGGGCAAAGCCAGCCGCGGACTCGGGAGAAAGCTCCTCGACCGCATGACAAGCGCCAATGGAAACAACACCGGAGGCCGTGCGGCGCAGCGCGGAAATGTGCGCGGCGCTCTCGCAGGCGCGGCCCAAGTCGCGAGCGAGCGCACGGATATAGGTGCCCTTACTCACCGAGAACGCCACGGTCCACACACACGTATCACCTTCGCCGCCCACGGCGATCAGGTCGGCGGCATAGACCTCGACGGGACGCGGAGGTAGGTCCACCGCATTGCCCTCGCGAGCAGACTTGTAGGCGCGAACGCCATTGACCGAGATAGCCGAAAACGCCGGCGGCACCTGCATCTGCGGACCCAGCATGGCGGCCAGGCGCTCACGGGCATAGGCAGGATCGCGGAGCGCGTTGGCAACAGCCACCGTGCGGACTGCCTCGCCCTCCGCATCATCGGTATTGGTCTCGGCGCCAAACGAGATGTCGGCGACATAGCTTTTGGTATCGAGGGTTAGCATGCCCAGCAGACGGGTGGCCTGGCCAACACCCACAACCATGACACCCGATGCCATGGGGTCGAGCGTGCCGGCATGGCCGACGCGCCGCTCATGGAGGGCGCGCCGGCATTTCGAAACCACATCGTGGGACGTGCAGCCCACCGGCTTATCGACGGCGAGCAGCATATTCAGTTGAGAAGGTGTACGACGAGCCATGTACCATCCAAAAAGTTAAAGCTCGACGGTCACCGAAGCGGGATCCTCCCCCACCAGCTCGGCCAGCATGGGAAGTGCCACGGTAAGCGTCTCGAGAATCGTTCCGTTGTTGGAGAAACCGGCGGCAGCGGGATGTCCGCCTCCGCCAAATGCAGCAGCGATCTCGGACACGTTGAGGTCGCCCTTGGAGCGCAGGTTGCCGCGCACCTTGGTATCGCCCTCAATGCCCTTCAGGAACAGGCAGACCTCCACGCCCATCACCGAGCGCACCACGTCAACCAGGCCGTCGCACTCATCCGAGGTGACACCGCAAGCCTCAAGGTCACTCTGGTACGCGTAACTATACGCGACGCGCCCGTGGGCCACCGTCTTGATGCGGCCCATAACGATGGACTTGAGGTGCAAAAACTCAACGCGCATGCTCTGGTAGACCTCGAGTGCCACACGCGCCGGATCGGCACCGTGGGCAACCAGACGCGAGGCTGCATGGAACGCGGCGGCATCGGCGTTTTGGTACTGGAAACGGCCGGTATCGGTAACCAAGCCACACAGCAGGCAGGTCGCAACGCCATCACGTGCGACAATGCCGCAATTGTCCAAGAAGCGGTCGATGATCATGGCACAGGCTGCAGCTTCGACGCGCCTCAGGCTGAGCTCGGCAAACTCCTCGCGAGCCGGATGGTGATCGAAGCACACCACATGCTTGGAGCGACGAAGCACCTCGGCGGAATTATTGAGACGCTCGACGACCGGTACGTCCACCGAGATGAACAGGTCCGGATTGCCGGTATACGCAGATGCCGGTACCAGGCGATCGGAGCCTTCCATAAAGCGGTAGATGCGCGGAACCGGGTCATCATCTGCCAGCAGCAGGGCAATGTCCTTGTTGGGGAAAAACTTCATAAGCGAGAGGCCCAGACCCAGCACGGAGCCCAGGGCGTCGCCATCGGGAGAAGTGTGTCCCGAAATCGCAATGGAGGACGCATCCTCGATGAGCTCGAGGATGCGTCGCTGAATATCTGCAGACTCGCACGAGGCGAGGTCGGCGGAATTAGTCATCTAAAGCTGCCTCCTGGGCGGCATCCGCTATCGGATAGCCGTCCTCGTCCTTTTCGATCGCAAGCGTGGCGGGAACGTTTTCCAGCGCACGCGTGATGCGCTCGGCCTCATCGGTCGAGCGATCGATGCGAAAATCGAGCTCGGGCGTAACACGCCAATCGAGCGAGCGAGCCAACAGGCTGCGAATACGGCCCTTAGCGCTTGCGAGCGCCTCCATGACCTCGTCGTAGCGGCTCGCATCGCACGACACGTACACACGCGCGAACGAACGGTCCACCGCGACCTCGACCGCGGTCAAAGTAACCAGGTCGAGACGGGGATCGGAAACCTCAAAGAGCAGGATATAACCGAGCTTCTCGCGAAGCTGCTCGCCCAGACGGCGGGTTGCCTGCGTTTGCTTCATAGCGCTACCCCCTACTCGGTACGGGCAACCTGGTCGATGCGGTAACCCTCGATCTGGTCGCCGGGCTTGATGTCCTGGAAGTTCTCCAGGCCAATGCCGCCCTCGGAACCGCTCTTGAGGCTCTTGGCCTCGTCCTTGTAGTGGCGCATCGAGGCGATCTTGCCGTTGAAGACCACGATGCCGTCGCGCACAAGACGCACGGAATCGGTCGCGGCGATCTCGCCCTCTTCGACACGGACACCGGCGGCGATACCGACTTTGGGCACCTTAAAGGTGTCCAGGACGGTCGCGGTACCCGTGGAGACCTCGACCTCGGTGGGCTTGAGCATGCCGATGCGGGCAGCGTCGAGCTCCTCGAGACACTTGTAGATGACGTCGTAGCAACGGATCTCGACGCCCTCGCGCTCGGCAGCGGAGCGGGCCTTACCGTCGGGACGGACACCAAAGCCGATGATGATGGCGTTGGAGGCGTCGGCCAGAACGACGTCGGTCTCGTTGATGGCACCAACGGCGGAGTGGATCGTGTTGATGCGAACCTCGGACTGATCCATCTTGTCGAGCGAGTCCTGAAGGGCCTCGATGGAACCCTGGACGTCGGCCTTGATGATCAGGTTGAGCTCCTTGACCTCGGCGTCGGCAATGGTCTCGAAGAGGTTCTCGAGCGTGACGTGCTTGACGCGGCTCTGCTCCTCGATACGGGCCTTGAGCGAACGCTCGTCGGCAAGGGCACGAGCCTCGCGCTCGTCCTCGAACACGCGGAACTCGTCACCGGCGTTGGGCACGGACTGCAGGCCCAGGATCTCAACGGCGTCGGAGGGACCGGCCTCGGTGACGGCGCGGCCCTTGGGGTCGAGCATGGCGCGGACGCGGCCGTAGGTGAGGCCGGCGACAAGCGTATCGCCCACGTGCAGGGTACCGCGGGTCACGAGCACAGTAGCGACCGAGCCGCGGCCCTTGTCGAGCTTGGCCTCGAGGACGTTGCCGGAGGCAAAGGTGTCTGGGTTGGCCTTGAGCTCGAGCACATCTGCCTGGAGCAGCACGGTCTCGAGCAGATCGTCGATACCGATCTTCTGCTTGGCCGAGATGTTGACGAACATGTTCTGTCCGCCCCACTCCTCGGGGATGACGCCGTACTCGGTGAGCTCCTGACGCACACGGTCGGGGTTGGCGCCGGGCTTATCGATCTTGTTGACGGCGACAACGATGGGTACGCCGGCGGCCTTGGCGTGGTTGATCGACTCGACCGTCTGGGGCATGACACCGTCGTCGGCAGCCACGATCAGAATGACGATGTCGGTCACCTTGGCACCACGGGCACGCATGGCCGTAAAGGTGGCATGACCCGGGGTATCGATGAAGGTGATCTTGCGGTCGTTGATCATGACCTGCGAAGCGCCGATGGCCTGCGTGATGCCGCCCGCCTCGCCGGCAGCGACGCCGGTGTGACGGATAGCGTCGAGCAGCGACGTCTTGCCGTGGTCGACGTGGCCCATGACGGTGACGACCGGGGCGCGCGGCTTAAGGTCGGCGGGATCGTCGTAGAACGAGAAGGTGTTCTCCTCCTCGGGGGTGATGATCTTGATCTGACGGCCCAGGTCGTCGGCAACGAGCTCGACGAGGTCGTCGGACATGGACTGCGTCATGGTGAGCGGCGTACCCAGCAGGAACAGTCGCTTGATGATGTCGTTGGCCGGAACGTCGAGCGCCTCGGCAAGCTCCTGGACGGTAACGCCCTGGGAGACCTTGATGGCATCGAGCTCCTCGGGGTTCACGCCCTGGGCCAATGCCTCCTCTATCTTGCGCTCCTCCTGAGCCTTGGCAGCCTCGCGCTCGCGCTTCTCCTTACGCTTCTTGCGGCGACCGGTGGACTCGCGAGAGGCCTCCTCGACGGCAGCTCGAGCCTCCTCGAGCACCTTCTCGCGGCTGTACTCCTCGGCCTCGCGAGCCATGCGGCTATAGTGGTCCTCTTCGTTGTTGTGACCGCCCTTGCGCTTCTTGCCCTTGCCCTGCTTATCGGGGTTGGGGAAGTCCATGCCGGCAGCGACGTTGTTGCTGGCGTTGGTGCGATGGCTGTGCGGACGGCTCTCGGAGGCGTTGCGCTCGGAGTTGTTGTCGGAGGCGTTGCGATCGTTACGACGGCCACCGCGGCGGTCGTTGTTGCCGCCACGACGGTTACCGCGCTCGGCGGCGCGCTCAGCTTTGGCCTTGTCCTCGGCGTCCTTCTTCTCCTTGAGCACGGTCTCCTGTGCGGCGATCTGGTCGAGCAGCGAACGGAAGCGCGAACCGGAGTCGGAAGCGGGAACGGCGCGGCGCTGGGCCTCGCGGGCAGCCTCCTCCTTCTCGCGAGCAAGGCGCTCCTGCTCGGCCTTCTTCTTGGCCTCGGCCTCGGCGCGGGCAGCCTCCTCGGCAGCCTGGGCTGCGGCAAACTGGCGGCGCTCCTCCTCGCGTGCCTTCTCGGCGGCGATGCGCTCGCGCTCGGCCTCGGCGGCGCGGGCGGCTTCCTCGGCGGCAGCTGCCTGCTCCTCGGCCTGCTTGGCGGCCTCGACTTCCTGAGCGCGGGCCTCGATCACCGAGGCGAGCTGCTTGCGGACCATGGCGACATAGGCGTCCTCCAAGGTGGAGGAAGCGGACTTAGCAGGAATCTTCATATCGGCGAGATGACCCATCAGTTCCTTGGAGGTCATGCCGAACTCTTTGGCCAGGGTGGACACACGGACTTTTGCCATATGACTTCACCTACCCTTTCTGGCACCTTGGGTGCCTAGAGACTGAACGAGCGTGGGAGACGCGCCGGGACCCACCCGGCGCGACCGCGCGCTAGATCAGGTCCTCCGCATCATCGAAGGCGTCGGTGTCGTGGACACCGCAGAAACGGGAGCCGGGACGGGCCTGGTTGCGGCACTGGATGCCGTCCTCGGACACGTACTCGCAGCGGCGGACGTCCTCGTCCTCCTCGTCACCGATCAGGTCGGCGGCGGGCTCCTCGTGAACGGGAACGTTCTTGAGGATGTCGGCGGCAAGCGTCTCGGACTTGATGTCAATGTGCCAGCCGGTCAGGCGCGCGGCGAGGCGGGCGTTCTGGCCCTCCTTGCCGATGGCGAGGGACAGCTGGTCGTCGGGCACGATGACGCCGGCGTAGGCCTTCTCCTCGTCGATGAGGACGCGGGTGACCTTAGCGGGCGACAGGGCGTTGGCGACGTAGACGGCAGGATCGGCATCCCACAGGATGACGTCGACGCGCTCGCCACGGAGCTCGCCCACGACAGCGCGAACACGGCTGCCCTTGGGGCCGACGCAGGCGCCCACGGGATCCAGACGGTCGTCGAGGGAGTGGACGGCGACCTTGGAACGCTGGCCGGGCTCGCGGGCGATCGACTTGATCTGGACGGTGCCCTCATAGATCTCGGGCACCTCCTGCTCAAACAGACGACGCATGAGCTCGGGGTGGGTACGGGAGATGACAATCGGCGGACGGCTGTGCTCGCCACGAACCGGCTGCAGGTTGGAGTTGGGGTCGCGAACGTCGATGATCACGGCCTTGATGTGCTGGTTGTGCAGGTAGCGCTCGCCCATCGGACGCTCGTTGCGCTCGTTCTCGTAACGACGCTGATCGAAGTGCGGAAGCTCGGCCTCGACGCCCTCGCGAATCTTGACGATCGTGAAGTCGGGCGTGGATTGCAGCACGGTACCGCTGATGAGGTCACCGATACGGCCGGAGAACTCCTCGTAGATCTGCTCGCGGGCGGAGTTGCGCACGATGGCGTTGATCTCGGCCTTGGCATGCTGAGCGGCGATGCGGCTCGTGTTCTTGGGGGTGACGTCGATCTCCTCGAACTCGGTGAAGTTGCCCTCCTCGTCCATGGAATCGTCGATCGGCTCCAGGCGGTAGACGTAGATCTTGCCGGTGGTGCGGTCGATGGTCACCTTGGCGCCCCACTCAAGATGCAGGATCTCGGCATAGCTCTTGGCGAGTGACTGCTCCAGGCGGTCGATCAGGTAGAGCTGGTCGATGTGCCTCTCCTGGCAAAGCTCCATCAGGGCGGACATCATGTCGGATGCTGCCATCTTACTTTCCTTCCTTCGCGGGCTTGAAGTCATAGGTGGGCTTCAACTTGCACTTTTTAACATCAGAGAAATCGAGGGTGACGGAGTCGCCGTCCTCGAGCTCGAGGGTCACGTTCGTCTCGGTGGCGGCGGCAATCTTGCCGGCGTACTTGCGACGGCCCTCGGTGGCGGTGGAGGTGAGCTCGCAGTTCTCGCCCACAAAGCGGGCAAAGTCGCGCGGGCGGCGCAGCGGGCGCGCCATGCCCGGGCTCGACACCTCGAGCGTGTAGCTCGAAGAAATGGGGTCGAGCTCCTCGATCACGTCGCCGACCCACTTGGTATTGGCCGTGACGTCGTTGAGCGACAGGCTCTGACCCTCGGCACCCTCGATACGCACACGCACGCAGGGGGCCTTGGTGGCGCCCACGAGCTCAACGTCGACAATATCGACATCGTGCTGGGGAGCGACGGCCTCGAGCGCGTCGATGATCGCCTGCTCGGTCTTGGTCTTGACCATTGCGGCACCTCCATCCATACAAAAAAGAAGCGGGGCCGAAACCCCACTTCTTTCAATTACAACTTCATTTGCAAGCAAACTATACCAATAGCTGCGGAAACGTGCAAGCACCGTACGAATCTGCAGGTCAGCGTGCGCACAGCTTCTCCACAAGAATAGGACAATTGACTGCAAGCACTTGGTCGGGCACACGCAAGACGAGGGGCGACCCAGCCGGATCGCCCCTCGTCTTTTATGCGTCAGTTAAGCGCGCAGTGCTTACTTGACCACCAGGTTGACCAGCTTGCCGGGCACGCAGATGGCCTTGACGACCGTCTTGCCCTCGAGCCACTTGGCGACGGCGGCCTCGGCGGCAGCCTGCATCTCCTCGTTGGAGGCGTCGCGGGCGACGTCGATGCGGCCACGGACCTTGCCGAGCACCTGGACGACGATCTGCACCGTGTCCTCGATGGACTCGGCCAAGTCGAACTCGGGCCAGGCGGCGGTGTAGGCATTGCCCTCGCAGCCGAGCGCCTCATGCCACAGCTCGTCGGCCCAGAACGGGCAGATGGGGGCAAGGACGCTCACGATATCCTTAGCCACGCCGTAGCACAGCGCCTTGTCACGGAAAGCGACCTCAGTGGCGTTGAGGTAGGCGCTCGCCGCGTTGACGAGCTCCATGACGGCCGAGATGGCGGTGTTGAACTGGCCGCGATCGAAGTCCTCGGTGCACTTGGCGATGGTGCGGTGACGCTCGCGATAGAGCTTCATCGCAACCTCGTCGAGCGCTGACTTGTCGAAAGCCACGCTGGCGTCGCCGGACTGGACGAGCTGCCAAACGATACGCCAGGCGCGCTTGATGAAGCGGTTGGCGCCCTCGACGGCCTTGGGGTCCCAGTCGAAGTCCTTCTCGGGCGGGGCGATAAACAGGATCGCCAGACGCATGGTGTCGGCACCATAGGGCTCGATGACCGAGCTCGGGGGAACGACGTTGCCCTTGGACTTGGACATGGTATCGCCGTTCTCGTCCTTGACCATGCCCTGACACAGCAGGTTGGTGAAGGGCTCGTCCACGCTCAGCAGGCCCAGGTCGCGCAGTGCCTTGGTAAAGAAGCGGCTGTAGAGCAGGTGCAGAATGGCGTGCTCGATGCCACCAACGTAGTTATCGACGGGCATCCAACGGTCGGCAGCCTCGCGGGAGAAGGGCAGCTCGGTGTTGTGCGGGTCGGTATAGCGCAGGTAATACCAGCTGGAGCAGGTGAAGGTGTCCATGGTATCGGTCTCGCGCTTGGCCGGGCGGCCGCAGACCGGGCAGGTGGTCTCGTAGAACTCCTTGCACTCGGCGAGGGTCTCGCCGGCGCCCAGGTCCAGGTTCTCGGGCAGCGTCACCGGCAGCTGGTCCTCGGGTACGGGGACGATGCCGCAGTGCTCGCAGTGGATGGCCGGGATGGGGTTGCCCCAATAGCGCTGACGGGAAATGAGCCAATCGCGCAGACGGAACTCGACCTTGCGACGACCGCAGCCCATGGCCTCGAGGTCGGCCACGATCGCAGCCTCGCCCTCGGAGTGCTTGCCGCCGCGCATGCCGGTGTACTTGCCGGACTGGACGAGCGTGCCCTCGGCAGCGTGGGCGCAATCCCAGTCGACGGTCTCGGCATGGAAGGTATCGATGGTCTCACCGTTAGCCTCGACGGCTGCGCGGTCGTCATCGTCCAGGATGATCGGCACGATCGGCAGGTCGTACTTGCGGGCGAACTCAAAGTCGCGCTGGTCGCCGCAGGGAACGGCCATGACGGCGCCGGTGCCGTAGTCGGCAACAACGTAGTCGGCAACCCACACGGGGACCTTCTCGCCGTTGACCGGGTTCACCACGTAGCGGCCGGTAAAGGCACCGTGCTTCTCGAGGGCGCCCTGGGCACGCTCGACGGCGGAGATATGCTTGGAGTCCTCGACGATCTTGGTCACGGCCTCCTCGTACTCCGTACCCTCGACGAGCTCGTGCAGACGCGCGTACTCGGGAGACAGGACAAAGAAGGAAACGCCAAAGAGCGTGTCGGCGCGCGTGGTGAAGACGGTGATCTTACCCTCGTCGCCCTCGATGGGCTCGCCATCCTGGTCGCACAGGGTAAAGTCGACCTCGGCGCCCTCGGAGCGGCCGATCCAATTGGCCTGCATCTGCTTGACGCGCTCGGGCCAGCCGGGGAGCTTCTCCAGGTCGTCGAGCAGCTCCTGGGAGTACTCGGTGATCTTGTAGTACCACTGCTCAAGGTCGCGCTTCTCGGGCTCGGTGCCGCAACGCCAGCACTTGCCCTCGGTCACCTGCTCGTTAGCCAAAACGGTCTTGCAGGTGGGGCACCAGTTAACCGGATTCTTCTTACGATAGACCAGGCCCTTTTCCCACATCTTCTCAAAGATCCACTGGCCCCAGCGATAGTAGTCGGGGCTGCAGGTCTTAACGGTGCGATCCAGGTCGTAGGAGAAGCCCATGCGCCTCATCGTGGCGAGCGCCTGGTCCATGTTCTTATACGTCCAGGCGGCAGCCTGCGTGTTGTGCTTGATGGCGGCGTTCTCAGCGGGCAGGCCAAAGGCGTCAAAGCCGATGGGGTGCAGCACGTCGTAGCCGCGCATGCGGGCCTGACGGGCCATGGCGTCGCCGATGGTGTAGTTGCGCGCGTGGCCCATGTGCAGGTCGCCCGACGGATACGGGAACATCTCGAGCACGTACTTCTTGGGCTTGCTGGCATCGGTGTCGACGGCAAAGAGGTTGGAGTCCTCCCAGGCCTTCATCCACCGGGACTCAATGGCCTGCGCGTCGTAGGCAGGGATCTCATCCTTATGATCTGTGCAATCGCACATATCAGCTCCTTTAATCTTGCTGGGGTCGGACGGCTTAGCTTTATTCGCTACTGCGGACAGTCCTGCGCAAGACGAAGAGCACATTTAGTGCTCTTCTTTGCGTGCGGAACTTGTAGCGAACAAAGCTAAGCCGCCCGACCCTAAGGTTGACTCGCATGATGATAGCAAATACGACAAGCGAGATGCCTGCGACTTGCAGGCATCTCGCTTTATCTAAATAACGTGGTTGAGGCTCAACCTTTATGTGCAGGTCTTATCTTATCGATACGTTACGCTCTGTTGGGAGTCCTTGACTACGACGTCGTGAGCTCCGCCTTCGACGATCGAGGTCGAGGAGACCAGGGTCAGGCGTGCCTTTTCCTGAAGCTCGGGGATCGAGAGGGCGCCGCAGTTGCACATCGTGGACTTGACCTTGTAGAGCGTGCCGCCCACGCCGTCCTTGAGGGAACCGGCGTAGGGAACGTAGGAGTCAACGCCCTCGACGAAGCTGAGCTTCGCGGCGCCGCCCAGGTCGTAGCGCTGCCAGTTGCGGGCACGTGCAGAACCCTCGCCCCAGTACTCCTTCATGTACTGGCCGTTGACGTTGACGCGCTCGGTCGGGCTCTCGTCAAAGCGGGCGAAGTAGCGGCCCAGCATCATAAAGTCGGCGCCCATGGCAAGGGCGAGCGTCATGTGGTAGTCGTAGACGATGCCGCCGTCGGAGCACACGGGCACGTAGACACCGGTCTCCTCGTAGTACTCGTCACGGGCGCGGCAGACGTCGATCAGCGCGGTGGCCTGACCACGGCCGATGCCCTTGGTCTCGCGGGTGATGCAAATGGAACCGCCGCCGATACCGACCTTGATGAAGTCGGCCCCGCAGTCGGCCAAAAAGCGGAAGCCCTCGGCGTCGACGACGTTACCGGCACCGACCTTGACGTCCTCGCCGTAGTTGGCGCGGATCCACTCGATGGTGCGCTTCTGCCACTCGCTGAAGCCCTCGGAAGAGTCAATGCACAGGACATCGGCACCAGCCTCGATGAGCAGCGGCACGCGCTCGGCATAATCGCGGGTATTGATACCGGCGCCGACCATGTAGCGCTTGTCGTTATCGAGCAGCTCGTTGGGGTTGGTCTTGTGGCTGTCGTAGTCCTTGCGGAAGACGATGCCCATAAGGTGATCGTTGTCGTCGACGATAGGCAGAGCGTTGAGCTTGTTGTCCCAGATGACGTCGTTGGCAACCTTGAGGCTAATGTTCTTGTCGCCCACGATGAGCTGCTCACGCGGGGTCATGAACTCGGAGACCTTCTTCTGGTGGTCATCGCGGCTGGGGCGATAGTCACGGCTGGTGACGATACCCAGGAGCTTGCCCTTGGGAGTGCCGTCGTCGGTTACCGGCATGGTGGAGTGACCGGTCTTCTCCTTGAGCTCGATGACCTGCTCCATGGTCATGTCGGGGGTCAGCGTGGAATCGGACTGAACAAAGCCGGCCTTGTGATCCTTGACGGCCTTGACCATAGCGGCCTCGGACTCGGGGGTCTGGGAACCGTAAATGAAGGACAGGCCACCCTCGGTAGCGAGCGCGACACCCATGTCGACGCCCGAGACGGACTGCATGATGGCGGAAACCATGGGGATGTTCAGGGTGATTGCCGGCTTCTCACCGCGCTTGAAGCGGGTTAGCGGCGTCTTAAGAGAGACGTTGTTGGGGATGCACTGCGAGGACGAGTAGCCAGGGACCAGCAGATACTCCGAAAACGTGTGGGACTCACCGGGAAAGAACGTAGCCATGTTTCTCCTTTTTCCATGCGACCGGTCGGCTGCAGGCCTCGTAGGACCCAGCCCAACCTTGGGCGCCCAATACTGGGGAAGTATCTTAACGCACTTTGACTGCTACAATGCATGATTTAAGAAGAGCACACGAGGGTTTGACGCAGGCTTTGCGTTTACCCAGCAAACACTTTAGCGGGGAGACGTGGAGCACATGGAGTACAAGACGACGGCAAAGCTGGTCATTCAAGCGTGCGACAAAGACCTGCCGGGCGTGTTCGGCCATGGCTGTGTCTTGCTGCTGCAGGGCATCGCCCGCGAGCACTCGCTCAACCGCGCCGCCAAGAGCATGGGCATGGCGTATTCCAAAGCCTGGCGCATTGTGAACGAGGCGGAAGGACAGCTGGGCTGCAAGCTCATCGAGCGCGACGGCGCCCGCGGATCATCGCTCACCCCCGCCGGCGAGCGAGCCATAGCGGTCTACGAGGAGCTGCAGGCCGACATCAACAACGTCATCGCCACCAAAGCCGACGCCCTCATAGCCAGCATCAACGCAAAGTAGTCTATTTGGTCTGATTATTGATCCGCCGCACGAACTAATTAAGACGCGCGCCATAAAATGGGCCTATCTACTACGTTTAGTTGAACACCCTCGACCACCCCAGATTTCTTGAAAACAAAACCGCTGGTAGACAGCTTGCCAGTTTTCAAAAAAGGCAGGTAAGGTCGCCCCCTAAGGGTTAAACGTAGTAGATAGGCCGCTTTCGTGGCACAGTCCCCCACGGCCCAGTCCCAAAGTAGCTAAAAAGCCCGTCCCAAAAAGACTACCCCGAGACAAGCCCCAAAATAGCTAGTTGCGGAGGGCGTTGTCTAGGGCGCCGGCTACGGTTAGGGGGTCGTCGGTGCCGGCGAAGAGGCGGATGGTTCCCCCCTGCTTGCCGCGTGGGGCCGAAAGGCGTGTCGTTGCGCCGCCGGCGGGCGACGTGCGGAACTCCCCCGGCAATGTGTCGAACAGCTCACCCGCACTTCGCTCGATAAGGTCAAACTCAACTGCCGGGCCAAAGCCGTGCTCGAGGATTCCCGTTGCAACCGCATGATCGGGATGCAAACCCAGCCCTGGATAGCGCACGTTGCGCACCATCTCGTTGGCAGCCAGATACTCGGCCAGTGCACGTGCGCGGTCGAAGTGAGCCTGCATGCGAGCATCGAGCGAGTCCAGCCCGCGCTCCAGCACGTCGGCCTCGTCAGCAGTCAAATCAAGCTTGGCCAAGCCGCAGCCCTCAAGCAGGGCATGCGTGCACTCGGCAGCTGCATCCACACGATGGCGCTTGAGCTGCGAGCGCGCCACCGAGACGGCGACGAGCTTGCGCGGAGCTTCGCCGGCACACACACGGTCGAGTGCCTCGAGCGACAGCGCGGCACCCAGCCGCAGCGAATCGCAGCCAAAAGCCGACGCCACGGTGTTGTCCACAACCAGCAGCGCATGAGCCTCACGCGCCGCCCGACCCAGCGCGCGCAAATCGGGAACACGCAGGCCAAAGCCGCCGATTGAATTCACAAACCACCACAGGTGCGGCACCTCGGCATCAAACGCGGTGGCAAAACCCTCGGACGCGGCGGCAAACGCCGCAACCGACGGCTCCCCCACGAGCACAACGTCGCAGGCATCAAAGCCGCGCGCAAACGCATCGGCAAAGTCATCGGCAAACACGACCAGGCGATCGCTGGGACGCACAATCCCCAGCAGCGACAGCGCCGCCGGCACGTGCGAGGCCGCAACAAGACGCGCCTCACGCGCGCCGGCCCTTGCAGCCCAGGACTCTTCTAGCTGTTGCACGTCCACGCGGCACCATCCCTTACATAAAACCAAACCAAGACCAGCCCACCCAGGTCGAGAAAACGTCAGCGCAAGCAGCGTCGAGCGGTCCGGCGTTCGTTAGAACGCCGGAACAAAATCACCCGTGATATTCGCCGTTGTACTGGATGAGCGTTAGATCTTCCACACCATCGAGCGCGCGGATGGCGTCGGCATAGGGCATATCCACGCCGTCCGAGAACACCTCGACGGCCATCTCCACCCTGTCACCGCGCATGGTCTTGGATTTAACGGTGAACTTGGTGCGCCCAAACGCGCGCACGATATCGTCGCCGGTGGTCTGACCCGTGTAGTGGATGACCATCATGTACACGCGCGCCTTGTCCTGGTGGCTCGCAAAGCCGGCGATCATCGCCACGATCACCACTGCTGTGAGCCCCACGAGCGCATACATGCCGGCACCCGCCGTAATGCCCGTGGTAATGGCCCAAAACAGATACAGCAGGTCGAGCGGGTCCTTGACCGCCGTACGGTAACGAACGATGGCAGAGCACCGACCATACCGAGCGAGATGACCACGTTCGTCGAGATCGCGAGCGTGACCATGCAGGTAAGCACGCACATGCCCACGAGCGTCACGGCAAAGCTACGCGAATACACCACGCCGGTAAAAAAGCGCTTGTACACGTAATAGATCAGGATGCCCATGGCGAGCGCCACGAGCAGCGACAGACCGATCTTGGCAGGGTCGACCTGGCCAAACGCCTCCAAGACGGAGTTCTTAAAAAAGTCCCTGGTGCTCATGGTCTAAATATCCCCTCGGTTCCCAAAATCCGATTCCCAGTAGTTAAAACCGCGCAGGTAGGCGGTCTTGTCATAACACAGGCAGTACTTGGAGACCGCCGTGAGCTCGGCAGCGCCCGGCGGCACCATATCGCGCACCAGCTGCGGGCAAAACTCGGTAAACTTGACCTCCATCACCAGCTTGCCGGGCTCCAGGACCGGCAGCGCGGGCAAGGTCGCGTCAAAGATATCGAAGCTTCCCACCGCGGCACGCACGTTCATGTCAAACGTAATGCGCACGGTGCCCTCATCCATCACCCACGGCTCGCGCTCGTAGTCCACGATGGTCCGCGGGCGCATCATGTTGCAGATGCACTCGATGTAGAACTCGCGGCAGAGCGGATAGGGGCTTCTCAGCAAAAAGACGTAGTCTCCGGCCAGAATCTGCTCAAACTCGCCGCGCGTAAGTGGCGCGTCCTCCTTGTAGATCCAGCTGCCGTACTTCTTTTTGCGCTCGAGCTTAATCACCTTGTCGCTGCCGTTATAGATGCGCACGCGATACTTTTTGCGCATGAGAATACCGGCGTCTTTTTCCTCGTAGGCCGAGTTGCAGTAGTCGTCAAAGTACAGGCTGCGAATGGTGTAACCACCCGCCCGCGCATGCTTGTCCAGCTTAAACACCGGCGCCATGCGGCAGGCAAGCGCAGCGTGCTCGCCCTCGTTAATGAGATATTTGAGCTCGTGGCGGTAACGCTCCTGCGTTGCACACACAGGCGGAGTCGCCAAGCGCTCAAGCAGCGCGCTAACCCTCCTCATACGTGTCCTCCACGACCTTACCGCCGTCTTGCACGTAAAAACACTTCATGCCGTAGTGCTTGCCGTCGTCGGTCACATAGTAGTCAAACGCATCTTGCGTATAGCCGTCGGAGTTGGCAGCGCGCACGCGCACAAAATACTGGCCGGTATCGGGCGCATCGCAGGTCACCTCGGGAAGCAGTACGTCCTCGGCCTTAAAAAGCACGTCGCTTATGGCATAGTCGCGCGCCAGCTCCACGGTATAGCGAATGTCACGCGCCTTAAAGTCGTAGGACGCATCCCAGTTAATGCGCAGCTTGCCGTTATCGATCTGCGGCACGCCAATGTAGAACGGCATGGGCTTTTTATAGCTCTCGCGAAAGCTCTTGTAGTTCTCCTCGATCTCGGAGGGAATCGCCGCGGCGATCTGCTCGTATTGATCCTTGGTGACAGGCAGATGGTCGATATCGGGCGAAGCAAAGACCAGCGATTCGGTAACCTCGCGATAATGTCTAATCATCTTGGTCAGGCGTGCCTCGGTCATATACGAGCGCAGGTCCTTGACGGCGCGGTCGAGCTCGCTGCGGAACGATTTGCTGCGCAGCGCACGATTGAATAGCACGTTGCCCCAGTAGTTGCTTACGCCGCGCTCCCAGCTCGCATAGTCCGAAAACCCGGCAAGAGAAAGCTCCAGCTTACGCAGCATACCGTCGTTGTCCCAATCGAGGATGTACCACGTATTGGAGTTGAGCGGGCTGTACAGATAGCAGTTACGGTTCTGAGTATCGCAGTTGCCCGTCAGAATCTGAAACGCCAGCCAATAGACCAGGTTCTCGGTATCAAAGTAGGTGTCGAGCACGTCATCGATCTTTTGCGATTCGTCGTTAAGCGCATCGAGCATCTCGATGAGCTTGGTGTGGTCCGAATCACCCTTAATCTCGAGCATGCCCTCAAAGCTTGCCTGGTTGTAGTCGGGATCGTCGGCAAGTTTAATGGTGTCCTCGTAGCGATGGAAATCAAAGCTGTTCACCTTATACAGGTGCCCGCTCTTATCCAGGCCATGTGCCTTAAGCGCCGTCTTGTTGAGCTGCTCCACCTGCGTAAACAGGCCGTAGTCCTCAAAGGTATCGTTGGACTTTTCGGTCTGGTCGCACACCCACAGATGCACAAACTGCGTACGCAGGCCCATCATCTGGGGAATCCCGCGGATAAGGTCGTAGGCCATCTTGTTGCGAAAACGCATACCCTCGCCCATGTGCTTGTTGAGCGCAATCGCGCGCTGTTGGCGCCAGGTACCCTTGCCCTTTTTGAGCTCCACCTTGTAATTCTTTTGCGTGTAGGAGCTCGATGTCTGGCCGCGCACCTGCACGGTGGCATTGGGCGCTTCCTCGCCATAGCCAACCTCGCCGGCCACCGGGCCGTCTTCGTCGCCCGCCTGCAGCAGGCCCATAACCTGATAGCGCGTCACGCCCATGTCGGCATAGTCATACACCGAGTACGTATTGATCTCGGCCCAGCTGTGGTCGGTGTTCTCGGAGCTGTTGCCGCGCGAGACCGTCAGGTACATGGTCACAATGTCCGAGTCGTCGTAGACCTCGTACAGCTCATCTTTATCGCGCAAATGCTTGGACCGGTCGGAAGCATCGGCTTTTTTTATCTTGCCCTGTTTTTTGACTTTTTTGGTCGAGGATTCGTCCTGAGATGAGCAGCCCGAAAGCAGCAACGCGCCGGCAGCCGCCTCGATCAGACAGCGGCGAGACATCAACTTATCGATCATCAGAACCACCCCAATGGTTGCGATACACGCGAACTACTGCGCGCTGAAACGCGCCGTGCGGCACGCCCTTGCGGCGGCACTCCTCATAGCGCTGCTCGGCACGGTCGAGCAAGCGGCCCAGCTGTGTAAAACGACCCGTTTTGTCGGTCGCCACAATAGGCTGCTGGCTCAGGATACGATACGGCAAGTTGGCGGTATAGGTATCGAGCCGCAGCAGCGCCACGATAAAAAACACCACCGCACCCAACAAAAAGCCAAAGCCGTAAAACTGCTGCGGCAAAAGCAACGACACGGCGGTCGCCAGCCCTGCCACACCGGCAAACAGGCCCGAGGCCAGCACGGCCCCCTTGTAGTCGGTAAAGTACAGCAAGATAAGCAGGATCGTGTTGCCCACGGCATACAGGCCGTAGCCTACGCATAACGTGCGAAAATACCCGTGCATAAGATTGTTAAAGCCCAGCGGCAGGGCCGAGAGCACTGTAGTCTCGAGCGAGATGACCGCCGCGGTCACAAACAGCTGCTTGAGCGCGCAAAAGCGCAGTTCGCTGTTGAGCGTGGAGAGCATCTCCTCCTCGGCCACCACAATATCGCCCACCACGCCGCCGTCGTTAAACAGGCTGTAGTAGTCACGGTAGCGCGGATAGAAATTGACCTCGACCGACACCACAAAGTTGACGGTCGTGACGAGTGTGGTCAAAAACGCAATGAGTGCCGGCACGTCATGGTAAGGAGCCCCGTAAAACAGACCTTTGATCTGCACGCCAATAGGGCCCGCCCAGATAATAACCAGGTGTGCGAAAAGCCCCAAGTTGGTAAACAGCCCCGTAAGCGCAAGCGGCATAAATTGGTCGAGCCAGCGCAAAAAACGCCAGGGACTCCGATCACTCTGTGGAAAATACCGGTACAGCAGTACCACATCCCAGGCAAGCATGACGCCGTAGCCTAGGGCGATTGACGCCAACAGGCCCTCGACCGGCGGCAGTCCCAACGCCAGCGCCGCCAGGGCGCACAGGCACGCCACGTCAATGGCGGCCGCAAAGCTGCACAGAATGCCACGATAATCTTTGATGGCCGTGAGATAGCTCATGCCGTTCCAGTTGACGACCATAATGTTGAACAGCCACAGGCACAGCAGCCCCTGCAGCAGCGTGGCCCCCGAGAACAGCAAAAAGACGCCGTAGAGCACCGTGCCCGAAACGAGCATGATGGCATTAGATCCCCAAAACGAAGGCAGGATCTCATCCTCGCGCTCGGCAAAGAGCATGTCGGCCAAAAAGCGCGTGACCGGCATGGAGAAAAAGCTTGTGAGCGTGAGCGATGCCAGCAGCGTATAGGTCACCATGCACACCAGCAGATCCTGGTTGGCGCGGCCCACACCCCACAGACCGCACAGCACCAAGATACCCACCTGGAGCAGCACGCCAAGCAGCATGGGGCCCGTGCACACAATGCCGGCGTAGCCATAGGCGCGCATCGTGGCAAACAGACCCTTGCGCCTAAATAGGCGTTTGAGCTCAAAACCGATTCCGGCCACCGGCTACTCCCCCTCTCTGGGCAGGTCAAACGCGCGCGCCGTCTCGTCGTACAGCGCGCGATAGTTGGCGAGCATCTGCTCGTGCAAAAAGTACGTGGCAACGCGACGCTGGCCACGCTCCCCCATCTCAATGCGACGAGCGCGGCTTGTGCACATGCGTTCCATAGCATCGGCCAAGCCCTTGCGATACATAGGCGGCGTCACAAAACCCGCCACGCCAAAGTCATCGCCCGGGGCGCCTTCGAGAAGCTCGCGACAGCAGCCCACCTCAGTCGTCACGCAGGGACGGCGCGCTGCAAGCGACTCCAGCACGCTGAGCGGCTGGCCCTCGGAGATGCTCGTCAAAATAGTAAAGTCGAGCTTTTCCATGTACTCAACCACGTTGACGCGGCCGGTAAAGATCAAGTCGTGCACGCCCAGGGTATCGACCAGCGCGTGACACTCGGCGCCGTACTCCTCGTCATCCACGCCGCCCATGATGTGCAGGCGCACGCGGGGCAGGCGCTCGTGCAGCTCAAAGAAGGCATAGATCATGGTCTTGACGTCCTTGATGGGCGCCAGGCGCACCACCGCGCCAATGTCCACCCAGCCGTCATCGGGCTTTAAGGGAATGTCCTTAAAGCGGTCAAACTGGATGCCGTTGGGGATGACCAGGCATTTACCCGCATCGCAGCCCATATCGATCTGCGTCTTGCGGGCGTTATGGAACAAACTCGTCACGCGGAAGGCGCGGCGGTAGATCTCCTCCGAAAGCAGGTAGAAAAAGCGAATCCAGCGATCCTTAAACGACGGCACCACCCAGTCAGCGCGAATGATCTCTTCCTCGCGCTCGCGGGTATAGATGCCATGCTCGGTCAGCAGCACCGGCGCATGGGAAACGCTTGAGCCCAGGCAGGCGAGCAGGCCACCGTAGCCGGTCGAGATGGCATGGTACACATCGGCCACCGGCACCTCGCTGCCCAACAGGTAGAGCACGGGAAGCAACATGGAGCGCATGGTGTGGAATGCATCGGCAAAGGGCGTGAATGGGTACTCGGCCAGGCACACGTCGCGGAAGATGTCCATAAACGTTCGGCTCTGCAAAAACGAGAGCGGATGCACGCGACGGCGCTGAAAGATATCGAACAGCACGTCCCAGTCCGGATTGGAGAGCGACACCAGGCGGCGTAGCGCCTCGCGCTCGCGGTCGTTAAAACTGGCTTCATGTTGCTCACCCGAAAGCCGCAGAGCATCGTCCAGGAACACCTCGTGCACCTCGACCACGTTGCCGGGCAGCTCGTAGACAAACTTGCCGCGGTCGGCAGCATGCGCGCCGATCACCCACAGCACAAACTCGTGCTCGGGCATGGCCTGGATATAGCCATGCATCCAGGTAGATACGCCGCCGTGCACATAGGGGTAGCAACCCTCGAGTACCAAGCAGATTCTCATTTGTCGCCACCCTCCTTGCGTGCAATGGTCACCGTCTTGTCCGTGGCTTTGACCAGGTACAGGTCGCCCGTCAGATGCGTAATCTCGCCACCCGTGACTGCACCCGGCTCACCGTTGTTGGCGCGGAACATGAGCCACGCCTCGTCGTGGAAATTGCCCAGGCTGAGCGTCCAGGCATCCGCACTGGTATCCACGCTCACCGTCACGGACGAAAAGCGCTGGATGGCGCCCGAGCATTCCGAACCGGTCTGGCGCCGCAGGTCGGGCGCAGACTTGGTAAGCCACTCCAGGTAGTTGGTCAGACCGCCCTTGTAGACCTCCCAGCCCTCATTGGCGCCGCGATCGGGATCGAGCAGATCATCCGGGTGCATAAAGTGCGTACTCACGTAGTGCATGTTGAGCTCGGACACGGCTGCCAGACGCATATAGGAATCGTCGACCATGCCGCCCGAGACAATACGTGGCTGCTCCACAATGCCATCGCTCGCCACGCCAAACTCCTGTACGTACGGCAGATCGGTGCCATCCTCAAAATACGTACTGGCGATGGTCTTAATGCGCGGAACGTCGGTGCCAATAAGCTTGCGCGCACGGGCCGAAAGGATATTCGACGGTGGCACATAGACCGAGCCGTGCGCGTTGGGCAGCACCTCGTCCTGGAAAGCGATAAGCTCGTTGAGCGATGCGACAAGCGTTTCCTTGTTCTTCCACGTCTTGTAGTCGTACAACGTGCCGTAATCGGTGTCCCAGAGTGCCAGAGGCTGATGGTTGTAGCCGTGGAAACCCAGCTCTCCGCCCATCTGCAGCAGCATACCGCCAAAGTAGCGGAACTGTGTGGTATCGGCCTGACGCGCGGGCTCGGTCTGGTTGACCGCGTCCTCGTAGTTTTCGATCATCACGCCGGTATAGCGAATGCCGTATTTTTGCGCGAGCTTTTGCAGATCGGGCCACCAAACCTTGGTGTAAAAATCGGCAATGGAAAGCCCGTAGTCGCGCTTGATGTAGGTGCCGTCGCCCGAGGGCACGGGGCTGGGGAAGTCGTCCAGGTAGAAAACGGCGCTGTTGATGACCGGATAGGCCGTGGCATCGCCCAGCAGGCTGATTGCCGCGGCGTAAAAGCCGCGCATGACCTTGTCATAGATACCGATATTGCACACCACGGTGCGACCGCTACCGCAGTCATTCGACCAAATGAGCGGGGCGCCCGCATCGCCGGTCTTAGCCCACACACGAGCCGTCTCGCGCAGCGAAACCGAAAGCGACGAATCAAAGGGGTCCGAGAGCTCGTAGCGCTCTCCCCCGCCCAGCATAAAGTCCTCGCTCGGCACAATGCTTTCGGCTTTTACATAGTCATATCCGGCAGATTCAATGCCGAGCTTGGGAGCAATCACTTGCAGATAGCCCGAGTTATCCGGAGGCATGGCGAGCATAAGCGAACCGCCGGCACTCACCCAACTCATAATGTCGCTCAGGTGCGTACCGAGCCCATCGAGCGACGGCATGAGCAAAATCACGCGATCGTAGGAGGTCAGCGAGGGAATGGCATCCGCGCCGTCCAGCGCAAGGTCCACGTCGCGGTGCGCGATCTTCATGTCGAGCAGGATCTGGTCAAACTGCTCCTTTACGTCCTCGACGCCAGCTTGGTCGGAATCGGTAATGACCAGGCACGTGGGCTTTTGGCCAAATATTGCGGAGGAAGCCGGCACCGCATCGTTGGCGGCAAGCATCCCCAGCTTATGCTGGCCCGCACTGTACTGCACGCCGGCGCGCTCCACCAGCAGCACGGCCGCCATGGCAATAAAGACCGCCCACACCACAAGCAGCCCCATCCAGCGAAAATGGCCCGCACGGTCGCGGATATGCTGTACCACGCTCATCGGGCCTCCTCTCCGTTGCGCCAAAACGCCAGTTCCTCGCGGTTGGCGGCGCTCAAGTATACATGCTGTTTGTCAATCGCATCGATCACGCGGTGGACCTCGTCACCGTCGCGGCGCATCACCGCAAGGCGCAGACAAAGCATCCAAACCTCCTGCTCCTCGGGCACATCGAGCACCAGCTGGTCAGTCACGGCCTGCGCCTCTTCGATCTGTCCGACATCGGCCAGCGCCGTCGCGTATCGAATGCGAAGCTCAAGGGTGTCCTCGCGCTCGCAGCGACGCGCAAGCAAACGCGCATACTGTTGGCGCTGAATCTGAGCCACGCGCCCCTCGGCCAGACCCGAGCCCAAGTATTCACCAAGAAAATTGCAGTATTCATTGAGGTTTTGCGCGCTCGGGTCGGTCTTAAAGGCGCGTTCCAACTGCTGCAGTTTAAGGTCGGACTCCTTGGAGATCTGCGCCACCGCCGTCGCGGCATAGTGCGCCACCTCAACGTCGTCGTTAAGCTTAGCCGCCTGCAGCTGCGCCAGGTACGCGTCGGGCTCCTCGGTGAGCATGGAGAGCATTAGGCGGCGCCGTTCTGCCGGGTCGTTGACGATGAGCGCCTCCTCGAGCGGCACTACGCCTGCATCGGCATCACGTTCGTGCACTAGGATGCTGCGATGCAGGTCGTCGTTGAAGCGCAGCGACTCCAGCGCGGACTCTTTCAGCCCCTCGCCAAACACCGCGCTGCGGACCGATAGCAGGACCACCAGCAACGGGCCCCACAGCGGCACCAGCACTATTACAGCCAGCATGTGCCCGCGCACCGGCAGCAGGCCCAACTTCATGAGCGTCCACAGCATCAGGCAAACCAGCGCATGAATCAGCAACAAGACGGCGGCAACGACAAGCGAGATCAAGCGGCACCCCCCTCACCGTCACCGGTGTCAGCAATGTGTTGCAGCAGCGCCACGATGTCCTCGCCGTCGACGGGCTCCACCGCAATCTGCTTTGCGCTCAGGCGCTCGCGGATAATGGGCAGATCGCACGCCTTTGCCTGGCGCATAAGCAGGTAAAGCACGTCACCATCGACCAGGCCCGCCGCATCGCTCTCGCGGATTGCCGTCCCAATTGCGCCAACAGCTCGCCGACAGGCTCCATGCCCGGTACCACGCGCAGGAGCAAAAAGCTGCCCATCTTGCCATCTGCCAGCGCCTGCTCGGCCGCGAGCTCTTGGCCAAAGGCAGCCTGCTTGAGCACGCAAGTGCCGTCAACGCAGCGTTTATCCTGTGCCACCGCCTCATAATCAAAGGCACGGCCCAGCGCGCTTTCGACCAGCCCGCACAAGATGCGGAACAGGTTTTGATAATAGAGGGTCATTTGGTTTTCGGCCGCACTACGCACAAAGATCAACACGGCGGGTGCCCCGTCGCGCTCGATCGTGTATCCAAACATGGGAAGCCCCGGCGTCAGCTCGCGGTTCACCCACAGGTTCGAACGACCCCCGTCGCCCAAAAGAGGTGCAAGCTGCTCGAGCGTGAGCGAGCGTGCGGCATCTTCGGCAATCGCGGGACTTGCTGCCACCAGGCGTGCAAATGCTCCGCCCGAAACATGGTAGATCGCCACCGAATCGTTCTCGAGGATCTCGCCCAGAAGCTCGCAGCACTTGCGATAGATGTCGCGCGGGTTGAGTACGTCGAGCTCCTGCGTCACGGCAAAGATCTTGCCAAAGCTGTCGTGGCGACCCACGATCTGGCGCCTGTACGCGCGCTTGTCCTCGATCGCGTCGTGATAGAGCTGCGTAAGGAACGTATTGCGGTTGCGCACGAGCTCGTTTTGATCGCGCTCCGCCCTAATGGCTTCGCTGTTGCGCAGCTGCACATAGCCGCACACGGCACCCACAACAAAGTACGCAATAAACGGCAGCCAGTTGGACGGCTCGTAGAACAGGCCCTGGAAGGTATAGCCGTACAGAGTAAAGTAACTCGCGGCCAAACCCACCGACGCCAGCAGCGCCGCAACCAGGCCAAAGTCCAAGCCATACAGCGTGCCGATCAGCACCACGTAGAGCAGGCGATAATCGAGCACGTTGAGCTGGGCCGATTGGGAGAACAAGCGCTCCAGCACTTCAAAGAGCACCCAGGCGGCTGCCGTCTCCAGGCATTTAACAGGCAGCGTGCGCATTTGAATGCGGTCGATGGCGGCGCGCAAGGGGTTGACCTTCTTTGCGCGACCAGCATCCCAGCGAGCCTGAATGGTCGAGAGGTCGCGCAGTAAGTCGTAGCGCTGAAACCAGCCATAGCGCACGCGAGCGACGTCACTGGCGGGCAGGGCGTAGCCGGCAGAATCGCCATAGGCAACTGAGAGCCCTGGGAACAGCGCCTGAAGGGCTTCGCCCACCTCACCCGCCGTGTGATGGAAGGTATCGGCTACGTCGAGCGTCTCAAAGTTGCCATCCCAGCTGTCGAAGATACGGCGTACCAGCACCGAAAGCTCCTCGGCACACAGCAGGGGAAACGCCGCATCCTGCGCGCCCTGCAGAGCGGCCGATCCGGTTGAGCACGCGTCGAACAACGGCACCAAAAACGGGTCTTCCAGCGCGGCAGACGCGGTATACAGGAACGGCACGCGCAGGATCTTGGTCTGAACGCCCTCGCGAGCAGCGTAGTAGCGGCACAGGTCGTTGGCTGCGTGCGCGATAATGCCCTTGCCCGTTCGCCCCGCGGCATCAGCGGCACCCTCGGCACCCGCGGGACCTGCTATATACAACAGCTGGATCCGGCGACCCGCGCACGTACGAAAGACCGAGCGCAGCAGCTCGATATCGCCCACAGTATCGGTATGCGGGGTTAGGTAATTAGACAGGTAGACCACGCGGTCGAACTCGTAGGCCTGCTCCAAGTGCTGAAGCAGCTCTTTCCACGAGGCATGAGGCGACGACTCATCGCGGCCCGCTTCCGCGGCAGCGACGACCTTAACGTGGCCCCCGGGGAACGCCTTGGCACAAAAGTCATCGTCAACATATGCGGTGTTGCCAACAACCAGCACCTCCATGGCGCACCCCTCCCCTAAAATCCACTTTAGTCATAGTCAAACATGCGTATTTTACGCTGTCAACGCGAGTTGGAACGCCTTTAAGGCTGTTTTAAGAACTTTTTTAGGGGATGTGGGGTTGGCAACTCGTCCGACCCAGGCTCATTGAGAGACTGCTATTCGCTCTGAAAAGGCGCATCGCAATCTGCTGACAGCTCCGCAGGGGGAATGGCAGGCAATGTACATTGCTCTCGCGCTGAATCATTAGACGAAGGAAACGGCAGCTCTTTGGAATAGCTGACGATAACCTGCGGAACGATCTTAATGCCCAGAGCAAGTTCGAACTTTGCAATCGTCTTTAGAGTCATATTGGGTTGAGAATTCAAGAGCTTAGAAAGCGACTGAAGGCTTATGCCCATACGATTTGCCAGTTCACTTTTGCTCAATCCCAAATGTTTCATTTCGCGATGAACAATAAACTCAATATCTAGTGCATGTTCGTAAGCGCGTGTTTCGCTACTTACTGTTTCGGCATAAAAATCAGATAGATCTACTTTATTCATTGTATTCTCCGTTTCAAAGCCAAGCCTAAATGTCAGCGCTCAGGCTCCAGAAGCTGACGAGCTATTACGGCCGATCATAGTTGAGCGGTTATTTTCCGCTTAGGGTCTGACAACATTTTCTGGAATTGAGAGTTGTCGGGAGAAGCCGTCAATTCCCAAAACGGTCGACCCTTGAGGTCTCTATATTCGACAAGATCATATCCTTCTGCCAAAGGGCACCTCCCATTTCTAGATGAACTTAACTTATAGGTTAAGTTCATCCATTTAAATACATATAACGAGGTCCAGACAAGATTCCTCTGCCCCAATCGATAAACAAACCAGTCGAGCTTATGCAAAATCCGGAAGTGTGCGGCAAATTCTAGACACGTAAACCACACTGGATAGTGGCAACGCTTCTACCTGCGGGTTCTTTTCATGAAAAGGACGATGTGCTCGAGGGTTCCGAAATTTGCCGCATACTTCCGTCGAGCAATTCCGGAAGTGCGGTGAAAACCTGAGATAGGTCGAACAGGCCCCCGTTTCAGCCTTCCGCGACCTGCGGTTTTGTTGCCGAAATTCTGTTTATGCTCGGAGGTTTCCGATTTTTCCCCGCACTTCCGAAAAGCACGCTTAAACCGTGCGTCCCGAAGCGGAAAACCGCCGGATATTTGTTTCTCCCCAAATGAGATCCTTGTTATGCCAGGCCGAATCTTACATCCAAACAAAAAAGCGGGCCGACGCATCAGCCCTCTTCAGGTGTCGCCCGAAGGCTTCCAGCGCAATTGATTTAATTCTAATCGATATCACTTGTTTGACCACGATCACGTCAATCAGTAGAAGCCGCCCATGCTCGATCATTCCATTGCCGGGATGGTGCTTGGCTAGTACACCACACATTGCATACATGAAAAAAGGGCAACACTCTCAGTTTGAAAGCGTCACCCTTAAAGCTCCCAAAGAGCTTTTGTATTGCAGGAAGATTCTCTACGCCATCTTCCCTTGATTGGCAGGTCGAAACTGACACCATTGTGATTTCAAGCAGAAAGCGTTATATTAAGTATGCATTTGCACGTGGTGTTCGCACTATACGCTCAGATGCCATAGTTTACAAAGATGGCCTTCTTCATAGACGCTAGGTGGGACTACTCACTAGTAGCCGATATGTCGAAGGCCTTCTTGTACTTAAGGAAATCATACATTCTAATAAGCCGTTTTAGCTCGCTATTACCGTGGATTATCTTGCGATCGTCCGTGATGAGCGCCCTCAGATATTCAAGCAACTTATTTAGATCGATCTCGTCTTCTTCGAGTAGCACAAGCTTTTTAAATGCTTCCTCAAAGCCTTCGTTGGCTATAACAGACTGAACCGAGTGTCTAATTCCCGAAAGATGATAGCAACCTTTTGCCTTTCGTAGGCTGTTGTTTAGAAAAGCATCTAAATCCTTCTTCTCATCTATTTCCTTTAGCATCCTTGGATTAAGAACTTCCCCTGAATACGCGCTTAAATACTTATACATGGGCAAACCACCCGAGTTAGAAGCAAGCAGCGAAGGAAGATATTCCTCGACGGCAAGC